>SDBS01000036.1_pt1 | contig 90070 bp, 199 predicted proteins | sample 2277091 | NCBI WGS metagenome assembly SDBS01 (sample SAMN10404972, study PRJNA504765) | marine sediment metagenome | isolation source: marine sediment core GS10_PC15, 163 cmbsf | place: Arctic Ocean: Southern Knipovich Ridge | collected 2010
ATTAGTAGAATTAAATCCATCACCATTTTCATTCCCCATCCAAGGAACATCTCCTGAACTATGAATTGAAAAGGGGTCCACTTCCTCTCCAGACGGGGTTCCAAAACCTTTTGCTATTGTTACCCAATCGAAATTATGTGTATGGGTCCTTGGAGGTAATCCTTCATCTTGAAATATTCTTACTTGAACAATACCACCACATACATGTTCATCAGAATCAAATACCCCAAACTCTACAACATGATAAACTCCTTCTGCGGGTAATGAACCATAATTTTCCCAAGTACCATCACATTCACGAATTTGTGCTAATGGAACATGGTTCAAATCTTCCTCTTCACTTTTGTATCTGATTATTAATTGATTAAAATCTCCCTCAACACCTACTGAAAAATTAACTCTTAATTCAAAATCACTTGCATCTTCAGTAACATTGTAAGGAATACCATTATAAGATTGAATATCTCCTAAACTTCCTGCAGGAGTTCCAGTAACAACTTCAACTGATGTTGCATTAAAGAAGGTTGTTGTTAATCTTGATTCATTAAATAATAATGTAGAACCATCAAAAAGATTCCAAGTATCTCCTGATGTCCAATTAAATTGTCCATTGAACCAATCTACTGAAGCATTCCCATCAACAATTAAATTCTCTGCAATTTGAAAATCTGCTCCCGAAAACCACCAAGGGTCTCCCCTCATATCTATTCCTCCAATCCCATTAGCACCATAAATAAAAGATAAGTTTGCAGCATAACCTGTTAAATCTCCAGTGATATTTATATCTGTAACCTGAATAGTTTCAAAAATAGTATCATTAAGAAAAGTTATATTTCCACTATCTCTCACATCAATAGTCATATATACATCTCCAGTTCTAAAATTTCTTAGTTCAAATATTCCACTTCCAGTTCCATCATAGCAAATAGATACACCGGCAACTTCACTTTCTGTTAGATTAATACAAGCATCAAAATTTACTTCTGCCCTTAGCCATAAGTCTGCATTACTATTCCTTGATATTGGGCTATCTCCTGAGATTAATAGTGTTTGATTAAAAACACTTTCAGTTCCTTCCCCTTCAATATTTCCTACATTATCTAAATCATTACTACCCATATCAATTGGGCCTGACATAGTTCCACCTGTTAATTCTAAATATCTTCCATCAAGTGTTGGATAAAGGTCTGGAACATTATCCATATCTCCCTCATCAGTTACCCAAACTTCTGAAGAATTTACATTAAGGGTTGCCTCAATTAATGTTGGACGGTTCCAGATGAAGGCGTCTACTGGTTGAATTAGAAATATAGTTAAGAAGATTATAGAAAAAAGAAGTTTATACTTCATTTTAAATTCCTCTCTTTTCTATATTATAAGAATGTTTTTGTCTATTAGATTCTAAATTTTCTTTAGAATAAATATTATATTTACCCTTATTCCAAGGGATAAATCCTTTAGGAGGGGTCATCTTTATTCTTGACCTCCTCTTAAAAAAGAAAAAATAAAAGGGAGATGGATAGGTTTTACTAACTCTATCCTATTCTTATCCCAAAAAGGAAATATTATTTCCTTGTCTCTCATCATAAACTATTAAAATTTACTGATGGTAGATTTAAACTATTCCTGCTTGTCTTAAGCTAGAATAAGTTACTGCAATTCCTATTCCTAAAATTCCTAACGAGAAGAATCCTGGAACCATCTTAAGAACTGTTGCTCCCCAACCAGTACTATTATAAAGAGCACCACCTGTTGCAGCAGCAGTGTTAACTTCAGTTGAAATTGGACCTACTAAACTAACCCCAATTAAAATTGCTACGAACCCACCTATTAAATTTGCAATCATTGAATGATTTGATATATATCAGCTAAACCTCCTATTTTTAATCTAGTGAAAGTCTATATATAAATACTTCTATTCTAACTACTATTTAGAGGTAACACTTTTTTAATAGTAATAGAAACATTTATAAAGCCCACTTCCTTAAAAATATTAATTAATAAATAGGAGGACAAAATGAAAACAGAAATATCATCACTAATTGCTGAGGGTAAAATAGCAACTCTTTGGAAAGAGCCTGGAATATACACTCTAGATTTTCCATCAGTTTCTATTAGGATTGCAGAAGATCAGATGGGAGAGGTTATTGAAGACCTTGAAAATATGATTACTGCATTTAAAAAAACCCAGTCAGATTAATCTTCCCAAAAAGAAAAACTTTTGCAGTGAGAATAGAAGCATTTATAAATGCTAATATATTAATTACCTTGTGTCAAGAAGACTCCAGTCTAAAATCTGGCAACCCTTATACACATCAGCCGTTAATTTTAGGAGGGCAGAAAGATAAGAAAGTATGACTTGTGAATTTAAAGAAGATATTGGAGAAAAAGCAAAATTTCTTTTAAAAACTGGTAGGCAATATAGTGGGGAGATTAAGGGGGTTAGTGAAAATAATTTTGTTAGAATATTAGATATCAAAGGGAAGAAAGTTAAGTTCCCTCAAGATAATGTTGGTTCTGCAGAATACGAATAGATTTTGAGGGATATCAAAACCGAAAGGTTTAAATAGTCTTATTTCTTTATATTTACTACTATTAAGTTAATAGAAAGATTTATAAAGGATGGGGTGTAATGATATAAGTACCTTAATGGAAACATTAGGTAAAATGAAAGATGCTGATGAAGAAGCTGAAAAAGAAAGACAAAGAGAAGAAGAATTAGAGATTGAGAGAAAAAGATTATTAAAAGAAGAGAGAGAAGCTAAGAAAGAATTTGAGGCTGCAGAACGAAAAAGACTAGATAAGTTAATGAATGAATCAACGAGGCCTTGGATAAATGAAGGAAGGGCTTACTCAGATAAAGAATATGAATTAGTGATTGAGGGAGATTCTGATGATGAGACAGATTGTATTAAAATTGGGAAAAAATTAGGAAGAAAGGCTACTGCAATTAGATTTCAAAGAGAACTACGAAATAGATATTTAAAAAGTGGAAGAATGCCCACAAACCTTTGGGGACAATCAAAATCTAATGGACCTCATGATTTAGAAGATAAACCCGACCATAATGGAAGACAATTAAAAAAGATTATTGATGAAATGCCTGATTACTATAGGAGATTTACATAAAAATGAAACTAAATATAAATAATAAATTTAAATCATTAATTCCCCCTCTAGAAAAGGAAGAATATAATATATTAAAAAAATCTATTCTAGCAGAAGGATGTAGAGAACCATTGACTCTTTGGAATGGAACTATAATTGATGGGCATAATAGATATAAGATTTGTTCTAAAAATGATATTAAATTCAAAACTATGAATAAAAAATTTAAAGATGAAACAGAAGTTATACTTTGGATGGTTGACAATCAGTTAGGCAGGAGAAATTTATCTAAATATAATAGAACAAAATTAGCTTTAAAGAAAGAGGATATCTTCAAAATAATTGCTAAAGAGAAACTAAGTTTAGGTGGGAAAGGTCACCAGAATTCTGGTGACCTTATATTGGTTAATAAAGAAATAGCCAAACTTGCAAAAGTATCCCATGATACTGTCCATAAGGTTAAATATATAGAAAAGCAAGCACCAAAAGAAATGAAAAGGGCATTAGCAAATGGAGATGAAACAATAAATAATGCCTTCCTCGGTTTAAGAAGAAAAGAAAAAGAAGAGAAGAGAGAACAAGAAAGGAAGGAAGACAAGAAGATTGCAGAGAATATTAAATCTCCTGAAGAACTATTTAAAGAAGTAAAATTTACAACTATTGTAATTGATCCTCCTTGGGATTGGGGAGATGAAGGAGATGTTAATCAATTAGGAAGAGCAAAACCAGACTATAATACTTTATCTCTTAATGAATTAAAGAAGTTGCCAATAGACAAGCTCACTAAGAAAGATGCTCATATTTATTTGTGGGTTACAAACAGGAGCCTACCAAAAGGATTTGAACTTCTTAAAGAATGGGGATTTAGATATATTGTTTGTTTAACTTGGTGTAAGCCTTCATTTGGTATGGGAAATTATTTTAGGGGTTCAACAGAACAAATTCTATTTGGAGTAAAAGGAAGTCTTCCGTTAAAAGTAAAGAATGTAGGAACTTGGTTTCTAGCACCAAGGGGAAAAGGAGGACATAGTTCTAAACCAGATGAATTTTATGAGTTAGTTGAAAAATGTTCTCCAGGATTATACTTAGACTATTTTGGTAGGAAAGAAAGAAAAAACTGGTATGTTTATGGAACTTGATTTCTGAAGTACCCAAATTCTAGCATTTAAAGGGCTGAACTACTAAACCGAAAGGTTTATAAAGGTTAGATACTTATTAAAAAGATTAAATTTAGAAAATAGTATATGGACTTAATTAATTACATTGGACTTAAAGTAAAGATAATTCTTATAAATAATTATTATTACATTGGTAAAGTTACTAATGCTGACGAAGATTCTCTAGATTTGATTGATATGAATAATAAAAATGTTTCTTTAAAGAAAGAATCTATTTTAACAATTCAGGAGTTAGGAAGATGATTTGGGCAATCAAATATAATCAAAAGATTAAAGCAAGCCCTAATACAAATGCCATTTGTCCTTTATGTAATTCTGAAGTAATTTCTAAATGTGGAGATATTAAGATGTGGCATTGGGCTCACAAAAATAATGATGATTGCGATACTTGGTATGAACCTGAGTCCGAATGGCATAAGTCTTGGAAAGAGAACTTTCCAAAAGAACAACAAGAGATTGTTGTTGGGAAACATCGAGCAGATATAAAAAATTCTAAAGGTATTGTTATTGAATTACAAAATAGTTCTATCTCCTCTGAAGAAATAAAAGAAAGAGAAGAATTTTATAAGGAAATGATTTGGTTATTGAATGGAGAAACAATTGGAAGAAACCTTTCACTCAACAAAAAGGAAAATTATTTTACATTTAGATGGTATCATCCTCCAAAGAGTTGGTGGGTTACAGGAAAAGAGATTTATATTGATTTAGGAGATAATAAAAATGAAGTTAACCAATTAAAAAAAGAGTTATTAGAAATAGATGAAAAACTGGAGGAAGGAAATCTCTTAGGGTACTATTACTTTGAAAAGAAGAATATTTTAGAAAATAAAATTAAGAGCATTAATAAATTTAGTAATAAGTTATTCTTAATCAAAAAGATTTACCATGATTGTCCTTGTAGAGGATATGGAATTCTCTTAACTAAAGAAGAATTTTTAAGGAGGGTTAAATAATGGTAACTAAAGAAGAAGCAAGATATTATTCTGATGAAGCTACTCTTGAAGGTGGAGGAGCAAAATATATTAATAGTTTTAAAACTGCAGATGGATGGTATCCTGATGAAATGCAGAATAATAATTCTTTAGTAATAATTAATGTCTTACCAGAAAATTATGAGAAATGGGCTAAGAAGAAGAATGAAGAAATCAAAAGGGTAGGAAAGGTAGAGATGATAAAAACCAATATAATCCATTGGGCTTCTATCTGGGGGGAGAAGCAAACAGAGGCTCTAACTGAGATGAAAGATTTTTCTAAGGTGAGTGACTTTTCTCTATCTGATTTAAAAGAATTAGTTAAGAAAGAACTTAAAAAAAGGAAAGAAAGAATTAAAAAACAAAAGGAGTTTGATAAACAATTGAGGGTTGAAGATAGGGCAAGAGAATTTAAGGAGAGTAACTTCCTGTTTTCTAATTTTGGGTCGTTTACAGACTATTTAGATATTGCGAGGAACTTCCATAAACAACAACCATTTTATTATGATAAGCATAGAATTTGGTGGTTATGGAATTATGTAGAAAAGAAATGGGAAAGGGTTGATGAAGTTGATTTAATGAATGCTATAGATGATAACACCCAAAATCCTTCTACTAATTCTACAATAAAATATGAAATCTTAGAATCATTAAAGAGAATTGGAAGAAGGAAGAAACCAAAGGAGGCCAAGAAAACTTGGATACAATTCAAAGATTTAATTTATGATTTAAAAACAGAAGAAACATTTGCTGCAAGCCCAGAGTTTTTTATTACTAACCCTATTCCTTATTCTCTTGGGAATAGTGAAGATACCCCAATTATGGATAAGATTTTAAAAGAGTGGGTTTATAAGAAAGGATTTCAAGATGAGAGTTATGTTAAGACACTAAAAGAAATAATGGCTTACACTATGTTAACTTATATGCCTCTTCATAGAATTTTTTGTTTAATTGGAGAGGGCCTTAATGGGAAGGGAACTTTTTTAAGGTTGATAGAGACTCTTGTTGGAGAAGATAATTGTTGTGCAACTGAAATTGAAATACTTTGTTCTAATAGATTTGAGAGTAATAAACTTCATAAAAAATTAGTTTGTTTTATTGGAGAGGTAGACCGGGGAATTTTTAAGAAGACAAAAACAATAAAATCTCTGACTGGGGAGGATACTGTAAGAATTGAGTTCAAAGGAAAGGATGGATTTGATGGGAAGAATTATGCAAACCCAATCATTGCTACAAATCATCTACCAGAAACTTCTGATAAAACTAAGGGATTTTATAGGCGGTGGAGTATTGTTGATTTTCCAAATGAATTTACTGAGAAGAAAAATATATTAGATGATATTCCTAAAGAAGAATATAATAATTTTTGTAGGCAGGCATTGACTATTTTAAAAGAACTTTTAGAAAGGGGAGAGTTTAAAAATGATGGTTCAATTGCGGAGAGGGAAGATAAATATGAGAAGCACTCAAACCATATCAATGAATTTGTTAAAATGTATTGTGAGGATAATGAAGAAAGTTATATAGAATTTAACGACTTCTATGAAAAGTATAATGAATATCTTTTATCTGATGGGTTAGGTAGAAAAAGTAAGGTAGAAATTGGGAGGGCATTGGTCTTAAAAGGATTTACAAAAAAGGTTAAGAAAATTTCTTCCGGACTTTACCCTACTACTAAAATGTGTATCTATGGAATAAAATGGAGGCACGAGATTGAAGAATTAATGTAATTTTTGTTAAAAATTATGTTATTCTCCACTGGAAATCAAGGTATTTTTGAGGTTTAACGGTTTAACCGATTTAACGCTTTTTTCACTTTAAATCTCTACACGGGAAATCTTTTGGACTATTCTATTAAACCGTTAAACCTATCCTCGTGAAGGGTTTAACGGTTTTGATAAAAAACCAAAAAAACACAAAAAATGGAAAAAAACAATTTCGAAAAATTTAGAAAAAAAGCCAGGAAAACCTGTGAACTTTGTTGTAAGAAAAGGAAAAATTATACCAGACTAAGATTTGGAAAACTATGGAGGGTTTGTTGTAGGAAATGTTTTAAAGAGCATGGACCTATTGCAGATGAATATCAATTTTTAAAATGACACTAGCAAGTTTTTTGAGTAAGGGAAAAGAGTTACAACTATTTTTAGGAAGCGAAATAAGATCAGAAATATTATATTATTTGAAAGACCATGAGAAGGTTTTTATTAGTCAACTTTCTAAGGAGCTAGACCACTCCTGGAATTCTATTTATAATAGATTAAAAGATCTTATCTATTTAGGTTTAATTAAGGTAGTTAAGGAAGAGAAAGCTAGAGGAAGAGCTAAAAGAAGGAGATATCATTCTATCACCGAAGAGGGATTAGAATTTATTAGAGTTATAGAGAGGTTGTCACCACTAATAAGTTAAGAGAAAGATTTATAAACCCCAAGGTATTATAAAAACTATGGAAGTTAAAAAAATAATTGAAAACTTTGAAACAGAAAGAGAGAATTTATTAATTGATTTTACGAGTAATAAAATACCTATGACAGAATTATCAATACAACTATTGGTTAGGCTAAGATCAATTGTAAGAATGCAAAGAGAGTTAGGAGAAATAGATAAAAAAATAATATTAAAAAAATTTAAGGTAGAGAAAGAAAAACTAACGAAGACATTATTAGATGAGAGGTCTCCGATTCCACCCACATTTATGGAAGAGATTCATAGATTAAAAATCTTAACTAAAGTAATAACTGACTTAGATGATGAGGCCTTAACAGATTTACCAGAAGATAAAGGGAGATATATAGGATGATAAAATCAATAAAAACAGAGGTAATGATTGGAGAGGTTGAAAAGGAATTATCTTTTGATTATTCTCTGGAGGATGATATGGTTTATATATACTTAGGAGATAAATATCTTTGTACAATGGATTATTCAAATAACTTTAAGAATGTGGTAGAAACAATATTGAAAAAATGGTAGACTTGTATATAGAAATAAGACCTATAAAGAATGGATTTATATTTAAAGATAGTTACATCACTAGTGAAACATACTGTGAAACCTTCGGAGAAGTAGTTAAATTAGTAAGCAAGAGTTTAAAAAAATATAAAAAATATGAGGGATAGAATAAGATGGTTAAATATTATTTGCATACAATGAATGGAGAACCGGCAGGATTTGGAGAAGAAGATAAAATGATCTTCTTTGCCCAGAGAGGGAAAGGATGGGGGGCACCATTAGTTAAAGATTTAAAAACAATTAGGAAACAACAGAAGATTTCTAAAAAAACTAGAGGAGAAGAACACAATAATTTTGAACACGATTATGTGGTTGTAGAAGTTGAATAATAAAATGGTAAAACAAAAGAAGGCTAAAGATATGAAGACGTCAGAAATCTTAAATGAAATTTATGATTTTGAGGGAGAGGATAGAGGGGATAAATTAGATGAAGAACTTTTAAGTCGTTACCCCTTCAATTACTACTTCAAGGATAAATTTGATGAACTTGAAAAAGAAATAGAAAAATTAAATAAATTATTCCACCACGACCATAAAAATGGAAAGGTAGTTGTTAGTATTTAACAATAATCAAAAAGGAGGTAAATAAAATGGATGAAAACGAAAATAATGAATCAAAAGAAACTGCAGAAGTAGCTGCAACACTAGGAGATGTTCCACAATCAGAAGTAGATAAAGTTATTGCAGAAAATGGAAATCAACCTGCAGAAGAGTATAAGGATTTAACAGGAGAGGAATCTAAGGCAGAGGAAAAGTTCCAAGAAGAATTAGCTAAGCCTACAGAGAACCCTCAACAAGTACAACAACCAGTAGAGGCTGCGCCGGCAGAGGCTTCTCCCGTTGCACAGCCATCAGTTAATCTTGGAGGGCAATCAGGAAGTGTACCTTTAGATAATCAGCCTGTAGCTCAACCTGAAGTTCAACCAGCTAACTTGGTACAAAAACCGATAGGTATGAAACTTTTACAATTTGAATGTGAAGCATGTCAATTTAAAGTGTATGTAAATATTGAAGATGATAAGATAGAAGAGTTACCTACTAAGTTAAAATGTATGAATTGTGCAAAGAAGAAGTCTAGTAAAAGAAGAATATTTGATATGACTCTTAATAGTGCAGTTAACTATGTTGAACCAGATGCAGACCCTGTAGCTCAACCAGAAGTAAGTACACAATAAAAATTTAAGAACTAATTAATTATTATTAGGGGCTTCGGCCCCCTTGATGTTCTTAATAAATAGAAGGAAAGAATTAATATGAAAAAATCAGAAATTAAAAATCAGAAACCTAGAAAGAAGAATAAAGAAGAATATCTTATTTGCCCCCACTGTGCAGATTTAAAAACTGAGACAAAAATTCTACTTGAAGCAGAAAACGGAGGTCCTGGGATGTGTGATTGTCAATTTACAACCCTGTTCTGGAATCCTGAATTCCAGGACCTCGATGTAGATACTCCTAGAATTTATCATGAGTATGTTAAAATAAGTAAATCATGGTATGATTGTTTGAAAGGATATGATAACAATGTAATAAGAAGAGATGCATTCAAAAAAATTCCAGGAATAATGAGGTTAGACTATGGGAAATGAATTTAAAACAATAAAAGAATTAGAAGCAACATATCACAAAGATAATAGATTTAATAGCATTTATGAAAGAGGGTTAATAGCTTTAGGTAAAATACAAGCACTAAAAGATGTGTTGGGGTTGATTGATGAAGGCTGTAAAAGAAGGTTTTTTATAAGAAGAACTACAAGTGGATTTATTGATGATAATGCCCGTAAAGCCTTAGTAATGTGTGGGAAGAATTTAAGCCATAAATTATGTCCTCAATGCGAAGAACTAAAAAAGAGGATAAATGGATAATGGGAAAGAAGAATAAAAAAATAAAATCTAGGTGCCATAATTGTGGACACAGAAACAAATATGGAATTGAAAATTGGCATGGTAGAGATAAAACTAAATGTAAGAATTGTGGAGAACTTTTAAATACTGTAAATCTTCCAGGAGAAACTAATTTCAATTTATGTAAGGAGGTAAAACCAGAGAAAATGGAAAATATGAATAATATAAATTATGAAATGATAAGGCCCGTAAGAAATAGCCAAACTGCAAAGAAGAGAGGAAAAGGATGGTTAATATTCGGCACATTATTAATAGTGATGTTGAGTGTATGGGGGGTTGATGCTAATAGGGATAGATTTTTCCCAGAAGCACCACCCTTATTTTCGACTCATGGAGAAATAATTCCTCAAAATGTAAGTATAAATCCACCATGGTTAAACACTTCGGAATGTAATCAGGTAAAGGCAGTTCCTTCTTGGTCTAAAAATGGGTTGGTTCATCCAGGAGGATATCAAGCATTCAAGAGAGGTGTTGATTATCTTATAGATAACAACATCACCTTTTTTTATTCTTCAACTTGTGATTATTGTAATGATTGGATAATAAAAGACTTTGGAGATGGCTGGAAAAGATACAAAGATAGTGGCTTAACAAAAAAATGTTGGTAAATTTAATTTAAGATGAAAAGATTTAATGGATTAAAACAGTTAGCAGAAAAGTTACATAAATTTTTCCATAGAGTTTATGAAGGAAAAAATCCAGATCATAAAAACTTTAAACATGATTATTATACTGCTGCTCTTGCATATTTCGATAAGAGATTTGATGTAATAGAAGAATCTATGAAAGAAGTTTCTAAACAACAGAAATATCTGTGGCAAACCTTAGAAGAGTTTAATAAAACAAAAGGAGGTAAAGAATGAATAATAAAAAAAAGATTGAATCAGAAGTTAAGAGGATTGGAATATTTAAACTAAGGATAGAGAGAATATTAAATAATAGTCAAAAGAAGATATTAGATATTAAGGATGAGTTTGAGGGTAAGGTTAATAAGATTTACACTTTAATAGAATTATCTAGACAAAAGATATGGGGGTTAAAGAAAAACGAATTAAAGGATAAGGAAATTCCAGAAGATTTAGAATATGATTTTGGAATAGATTGGATTCATGGAGATACAACTGAAAAAGTCCCTGTTAAATTTGTAGGGATAGAAAAAGCTAAAGAATATATTGATGAAGAGTTATTAGGATTAGAGATTTTAGAATGAAGATAAATAAAGAAAAATGTATTGGATGTTCTTCTTGTGAGGCTAATTATCCAGGGGTGTTTGAAATTAAAGATGGAAAGGCATTTATTAGGGATAAGAAAATACCTGCATCAAAAGAGTATATTGATTTATGCCCTGTTCAAGCAATAGAAAAATGACAGAAGATTATCCTATAGACAACAAACGTAAAACTAAGAACGATAAAAAAGCTAAAAGAAAAAATAGCCCTTACAAAAAAGGTGGGCATGCAAGAGCTCAACCAGAAAAACAAAAACCGAAAGATTTATAAACCCTAGTGTCTTACCATTTAGTAGTAAAAAATGGTTAAGAAGAAAAAAAGAGATAAGGGTTTAGAAAAATTAGGTCTTGGAAACACAATATTTCTTTTCATGGTTTCATGGGTGGGATTTATTACAACAATAATTCTAGTTAGTTCAAAAACTGTTAGTGTAATTAGTGGCCCTACTATCAAAGGAATATTCTTTTTACCCTTGTATTTTGTTTTATGTGGTTTATATGGATTAATGACATTTGTCTTTGCTACAAATATAAACAGAATAAAGAAGAAGGAGAGGTTGAAGAATGATAAAAAGAAAAAAGGTTAAGAGTATTAATTGGATAGTTTCATTTCTATTCTTTTTAATAGGTGTTTCTATGTTATTGTATTTAGAATTTAATTCAGATTTTAGTGGGATGGTAGAATTAGAAGGTTTAGGACCTACAGTGGTTACTTTTTTAATTCTATATGTTTATGCCGGAATACTTATGTGGGTCGGAGCATTCATATTAATTGATGAGTTTAATCGTTCTAAACACCCAGAAAAATATAATTATTGTAAAAGGTGCAAGAGGATTATATCTAAGAAGAAAGGAATCTTCTGTAATTCTTGTACTTATTCAATTGAAGGATCATTAGAAAGAAACAATGAAAAGTATTTTACAGCCTATAAGAAAAATTATAAAGAGAGATATCTTAAATTAAAAAATAGGATGAAGAAGAAATGAAGATTGAAATTGGATCTGGATTCTTAACATTCCTTGCATTATTATTTATAACCTTAAAGCTTATAGGAAAAATTGACTGGAGCTGGTGGATTGTTCTATTACCTATTTGGGGTCCAGTTGTGTTAGGTTTAATTTTTTTATTAGTATGTTTAGTTGTGGGGTTAGTATTTGTTAGTTAAAATGAAAAAGAAATTTGAAGAGATCTTTAATGAAGTAGGGCAGAAGTATCATGAAGCAGGAATAGATTCTGTTTATGGAGATTACATAATACTAAATCTTATAGAAATGATAGCAGCAGATACTATGGATGAAGAGCTTAAGAAAAAGATTGATGAATTAGTTAGTTCTGAAAAATATAGAATAGAACAAAAGGAGTTTGAAGTTAAGGATGGCTAAGAAAACATACGCCTCCCCGGACAAGGATGCTGGCTGGGGATTAATTTATAGGTTGAATAATCTTTGGGGGCAGGTAGATCCAAAAGCAACTAAGGGAGATTATGATGGTTGGAATTTTGTTCTAGATAGAATTTATTGTAATCTTTTATATGCCAATGATATGGTTATTAAAAGAATATATACTTGTGGGAGGGGGCATAAGTTTTCAACATTTAATAAAAAGAAAGAATGTCCTACTTGTCGGAAGGACACAGGAAATAAATCTGCCATCCAATTAATAAAAATAGAATCAATAGATCTCTCAGATGAAGATGAGATGATATATAATTTCTTAACAAAACAAATAAGAGATGCAAATAATTCTAAAATAAAAGCAACGAGAAAACCAAAAGGAGATTCAGATAAAGGAATTAAAAGTTTAGAAGAATGTAAGGAAAAGCATTATCGTGCTTTGATGATGAAAGATATTTGGGTAAGAAAATTCATGCAAGAGTTAGGTCTTTACTTAAAGGTTTCACACGGAGATCCATCAAGTGCCATGCTTGGATGAAAATTAAAATAATCTCGACTGTTCAATTACCTTATTACTCTTCATTAGATTATCTTTTATTAATAACCACTGATGATTTTCAGGAGTGAACGCTTTTTGTATCTCTTCTAAGTTCTGAGTTCCATCTTCATTAACAAAATTAAAAGAGGCTAGAGGTTTAATATGGTCAATATGATATTTAGAAGTATCTGCAGGGAAAGGTTTTAGATGTTTAATAATCTTTTTAAAATTAATTCCATATTTGTTCGAAGACATTATCTTTCCTTCTTTTGTGTATTTAGTAATGGCCTCCCTTAAACGTCTCCGGATTAGGCAACTAATTCTAAAATGAACATCATTTTTCATTCTATTTTGTATATACTTTTTAAATTTAGGAGTTTTAACATAGGACCTTAGATAATCTTTGTGATAATTTGGATTATCTTTACACCATTTTTCATTATATTCTTTTTCTCTCTTTTTAACTTTAGGCTTTGAACGGTAATCTTTTTTTTGTATATTTCTTTTAGCCTTAACGTCTGACCTTTTTTGTCTTTCTAATTGTTTTTTTCTAACACTGGGCTGAGAATAGTACTCTTTTATTTTCTTTTTATTATTAAGGATCCATTCCTTTTGTCTTATTAATATTTTTCCCTTATTATCCTTATAGTATTTTTTTTGTCTACACTTAACACACAAACCACTTTTATTTCCCTTGACTATTTTTTCCTCATCACAACCAGAACATTTCTTATCTTTCATTAATTAGTAATAACACTTAAGACTATTTAAAGCTTTCTATTTTGTGTGTAAAAAAACCGAAAGGTTTATAAAGGATAGTTACTTACTTAAAAGTAATTAAAAAATGGAAGCAAATATAAAGAAGAAAATAAACTGTGCATTATGTAAGAAAGATTTTCCAGAATCTAGATTAGGATTGGAATTATTTGAAGGTTTAATATGTGATGGATGTATGTTCAATCATTATAAAAGTGTAATTGAAGAACTTAATCGATTTACAAGGACTGAGAATTTTAAAAATGATAGAAAGTTGAAATTAAAACTATTATGGTTTAATGAAGAAATGTTTTATAGGGATAGAAAAATAATTGAAGCACTTAAGGATTATTCTGATTTTAATTTAGAGAGACTACAATGTGCAATTTTAGATAATTGTATATGTTTAATCCAATGCTTACAGGAAGAAGGACATAAAAATATATTTGAAGAAGAAAGATTAGAGCTATTAAAGGCACATAAAGTTTTAGCAACAAATATTTTGAGAGATCTAAGAAATAAAGAAGAATGATAGTAACAGATATAATTGGTCACGTCAAATCGGGAAGAGAACAAACAGGATTCTATTTAGATCGTTGGTTAAAAGATAATTTAGATGGGATTCCAGGATTTATTAAGAAAGATTGGGATCTTGTTGGAGTTGTTAGTGGTTCTGGACTTGTAAGATCTGGAAAAAGTACTTTAGCAATTCAGATTGCACAATTTATTGCTTGGAGAATTGCAGGTGGAGAAGTAATTGCTGATGAAAATGGTAATATGGTTAAGATTATTCCTCCAAAAAAGGAAGTAAGATTTAGTTTAGACCATGTTGTCTTTAGTCCACAGGAACTTATGGAGAAGGCAAGGAAGTTTCCTATGAATTCAGTCTTTGTTTATGATGAAGGGCGTGCAGGACTTGATTCTAAGCGTGCAATGGAGTCTATTAATAAAGGAATGGAAGACTTCTTTCAAGAATGTGGAGTTTATAACCATGTAATCTTGATAGTCCTACCAGATTTCTTCAAATTACATTATGATTATGCAATTACTCGTTCAATGTTTCTAATAAATGTTGGTGTTGATAAAAAATGGAATAGGGGGATATTCAATTTCTACAATCGTAATCAAAAAGAATGGTTATTCACATTAGGTAAAAGAAAGATAGGTTCTTTTGGAAAATATAATGCTGTTAAGTCTAGTTTCTTTGGGAGCTTTAGTTCATGGAGCCCATTTGAGAAAAGATTGTATGATAAAAAGAAGAAAGATGCATTAGAAAAGAAAGAAATCACTAGATTTCAAAAGAAATTTAAGCTTCAAAGGGATTGTATGATGTATTTGTATAAAAAAGTAACTGGAAAAATGAATAAGGAGGTTGCAGAAGATCTTTCAGATACCTGTGAACAAGATATTGGGGAGGATTTGGTAAAAGAAGGCATCCAAGATATAAAAAGAAGGAAAGGAGAACTAGATAAATAAAAAAATAAATAAAATATAATATATTCTATATGATTATTATTAATAAGGGGTAAAAGGGGCCTTACGTCCCCTATATATGCGGGGCAGGGGGCTGGAACTAACTCTTTTATACCTATAAAATATGTATTTTGAGCGGATACCTATAAATATGGTCTCTTTTTTCAGGTTTTCTAGACCTAAGCTAGCAAAAATATTTTTTTTGCAGCCACAGGCCCTTAGAATTGATCCTGATACCTATTCTGAGCCAAGATCTAATTAATATTTGGTTATATAATTATATTGTAGGGCCCGGTAAAAATAATAATATTATTTATTCCTGGAGATCCTGCAGCAGAATATTTTTGAGCATGCATGCAATAAAAAAAATATTAAATATAGGTAGTTTAATTCTTTCACTCACAGGTGCATTAAAAAATATTATTAATTATAGGTATTAATTAAATTGAATTAAAAAGGCATAGTTATAAGCCCATAATTATATTAATAATTATAACTATATTTTTTTAAACAAAAAATAATACTTTTAATTATTTAATAATATTAATTAATTATTTGGATTAAAAGACCTGCACCTTAGCATATTAATTAATTAGTAAAGTATTATTAATCCCTTAAAGAAAATAACCCAAAATAATAACATACCTATATTAAGAGCATAAAAGAATAACATTACACAAGGAACTTACTAAAGCACATATTAAAAACGCGTTATGGTTTAAGATGTTATTGATTGCAATACCCCCCTTATCCTATAACTCTACTTTATAGCTTTAATACTACTAAGGAGTAACAAAGGGCTTTAGAAATCTCTTTATAAGGTTTATGGGGGTGGGAGATATATCTTAGAGAAGAATAACCTTTATAAAAGGAATTTAACAATAGATATTATGGAAAACAAAACAAACAATCAAAACAATAAACCTAAAAACAAATGGTTATTAAGAAGATTTAGAAATGATGCAATAATCAAAAAGCTTAAAATAAGTTTGGGCTTAGTATGTTTAGGTATTGCAGTATTCCCAAATGGCTTAGGGGTTATATTTTACACCCCTGCATTTTTACTATTAGGAATAAGCTTTAAAGATATAGCAGATTATAAAAGGATACTTAAATGTAAATTAAGGGGGTGGTTATAAACCACTCTTTCATATTCAAAAATGGAAAAACAAGATAAAATAATTAATGAGAATATGCTTAATAATGAAGAAATAGAGAAAGCAAGAGAAGATACTAAAAAGAGATTGAAAGAATTAAAAGATAGTGGGGTATTAGATTAAATAATCAAAATGAAAAACAAAACAACACAAAAACAAGAAGAACTAAAACAAAAAGTATTAAAAGAAATTAACTATATAACAAGTTTAATTAATACAAATACTTTTATTTATGCTTTCAGAATAACTAAAACTAAAAACCTTTTAATTATTTCTAATGAGAATAACCATAAAAAGTTTATCTTAAATAATAATCAAATTTGTTTATTAAATAATACAAAGGATATTTTAAAATGAACTCACACAAATTTATATACACAGGATTAGAAAAAGGCAAGAAGACCTATAATATTAAATGCTTAAAAGAGGGTGGAAGCTTTAATACAAGCTTATGGGATAGTGGAAAGGTTAAAAAAAATATCTGTGCCTGTTGTGGTGAGGAGATTAAAATAAAATGAATCACACTTTTTTAAATTTCATTGAGGTTTTTATTAACCGACAAAAAAGAGGGAGAGGTTTAACCTCTCTTTTTATATTTACCCCCTTTTATAGACAGGGGCTTAATTGCCCTTGTTTTTTTGAATCTATATTAATGAAAGGAGGGGTAAAAAATAAAAATGGATACAGATTTGCAACCACAATATAGTAGTAGAAATAGTTTTTATTCAAAAGCAATAATAAAAGAGAAAGGAAATAAAAAAATTCTTATAAGTTATCAAACAGAAGTAGCTTATATTAAAAATGGGGAAGCTGTTGTTTTAGGTAATTGGAGTGGAACAACAACAAGACACATAAAAGAATTTTTAAAACAGAATGGTTTTAAAGCTGATAACATTAAACAAATTTTAAAAGACTATGGTAAAAAGTGAATATGAAGAACAGGCAGAGAAGTTTTTAAAAGAAACCCAAACAGAATTTAAAGCAGAGTTTTTAAAACATGGTTTACATTTTGAGGGTGACGAACAGGAAAGAGATATTTATTTAATAACTCTTAAAAGAGGAGAGAGAGAATTTAAATTTAATTTTGGGCAAAGTATTGTTAATAGTGGTTTAAGATTATTTCATGACAAAGAGAAAACTAATAGAACAAGACATAAAAATTTTGAAGTGCCTGAAGAAATAAGAAAATATTAAAAAAATTTAGTAGAGATAATCTTTATAAGATTGTTTTAAAGGATTATGATGGTTGTAGTGAATACCTTTTAGTAGATGCTAATGATAGTGATAAAATATTTGCTATCTTAAAAGAAGAAGAATTAGACTAATCTATACACCAAACAATAATTAAATTTAAAAAGGATTCGCCTAAGTGTGATTATCAGAACTTAAGAAAATGGAAAATAAATGTAAAAAATGCAATGGGACAGGGTGGATAATAACTAAGGGGAGATTACCCTTAACAAATTATACTAGTCAAACTAGATGTGATTGTGGGATTTGGATTAAGGAAGGATTAAAATGGAGAAAGAATTAGAACAAATAAAAATAGAAGCAGAGAAATCATTTAATTTTAATGATTCTCATAATGGTATGACCTCTAAACCAGAGGGGGTTATGGCTGTTAGCGAAGCAAGGAAATTATTTAATAAATTATTAGAGTTTAAGGAGAATAATAATTAAAATGAAAAGATATAAAAGAAACTGTGAAAAATGCAAGAAAAGATATTCCCCAAAAGACCAACATGGAAATCTTTGTGATAAGTGTAAAAAGAAATCTCGGGAAAAAGCAAGAATAAAAAGAAATGAAACTTTTAGAAAAAGAAAATTAAACAAAAAATAAAATGGTAACAAAAAACAAAAAACCAATTATATCGATAGGAAAAATTAAAGTATATAAGGGAAATACTTTAAGAGTGGTAACTTTTTATAAGGGGGAGGAAACCATAGATTATTTTTCCTTCGAGGAGATTTTAAAATTTATAAACAATAAGATGAAAAATAAAATGCAAGACAAAAATTTAATAAGTGCCTGTTGTGACTCAGGGGTAGAAATAGAATACTATGAAGACGAGGGGGCAATAATATATTTTTGTAAGGGGTGTGGAGAATCCTGCGATATTTATCGTAAATAATAAAATGGTAACAAAAGAAGAAATAATTGAAGAGAAAATTAAAAAATATAGTTGGAAGAATTTATTTTTTATATTTTTTATCTTATGGAATATAGATTTTATCTTAACAATTATTTTATTAAATTTTAGAGAGGGTTTTTATGAAGCTAATTTTATCTCTGCATTTTTATATTCTTTAGGAGTTATAGGATATATGATTAATTTTATTTTTTGTATGCTTATAATATTTTTATTATCTTTCTTAGTTACCAAATTAGTTAATAGATTAAAGGGAGAGAAATATAAAAGAACCATGCACTACATAATAATCATTTTATTTATTTTAATTGAAGGAATGGTTATATTAAATAATTTATGGAGGTTAATATAAAATGGAAATAACAAGAGAAAAATATTATGAAGATAGAATAAAAAAGAAGTATGAGCAGATTAATAAATTAATAGATGAGCTAGCAGAAGAGATTAGAAAGCGAGGAACTAAGGAATGGAACAATGGGAATAAAAATTAAAAACATAATACAAACAATAAAACAATTTTTATCAAAAGATAAATTAATTAATCACTGTAAAACTTGGAGTAAGGAAGAAATTAATTATTTGCAAGAGCATTATAAAAATACTTGTATTAAACAATTAATAAAATCTTTAATGAGGAGTAAGATGTCTATTTATCATAAAGCAGACAGATTAAATTTAAATAAAGAGGAGGGATATTATAATTTTGATTCAAACCCTAATTGGAAAGGGGGGAAATTTAAAAGAAAAAGAGATGGATATATTTTTATTTTAGCAAAGTATCACCCCTATCAAGATGAAAATGGATATGTCCCAGAACATAGATTAATTATTGAAAGGAAACTTAAAAGATTTTTAAAACCTATTGAAGTAGTGCATCATAAAAATAAAAAGAGAGATGATAATAGAATAAAGAATTTAAAATTATTTGCCTCTCAATCAAAACACAAAAGTTTTCATATGCAAGAGGAAATTAATTAAAATGAAACAAGCAATAAAAAATAATAAGTTAGGAAATTTATATACTCTAAAGGAGAAATATTTTAAAAAGATAAAGATAGGGGCTAAATTTTATAAAATATATATTTGCAGGGGGTTGAAATTTAATAATCTAAACTATAATGGATTTGTAGATTATGATGACAAAAGAATATATTTAAGGAGGAGAAAAGATATAGAACAAACTTTAATCCACGAATTAACCCATACCTTTATGCATGAACTTTATAGAGTAAAGAATATGAAAAACAAAAAGATGATAAAAACATTAAGAGGTTATGAAAGATTTATTGAAGACCTTAGATATTTAATTATGCAGAATTTTAAATTAAAGAATGAGATATTTTAATTTTTATCATTTTTGATCCAAGATCAAAAACAAGGGTTTTAGGCAATTTACCCTTGCTGACAAATTGCTGTAATTAACCAATGACGAATACAAAACAAAAGGTTTATATACCCAGATATATACAAATATATTAATATGACAGACAAAATAACCACAATAAGATTGAAAAAAAGTATTAAGGATAAGTTTAAGAAACTTAAAAAATATCCTCGTGAAACAGATGAGGAAACATTATTAAGATTAATTAAAAAGGAGATAAATAAAAAATGAGCCACTATACAGTTTTAGTAATCGGAGAAGATGTTGAAAGGCAGTTAGCACCCTTTGATGAGAATATAGAAATGCCTGAATATAAAAATGATATTGTAAGTGAGGACGAGAAAAAATCATTTACAGAAACTTATACTAATTTTGAAGAAGGTAAGGATTATGGGGCTAAAAGTGAAGAAGAAGCTAAACAGAATTCTAAATTATCTTTTGAAGAATTATATAAGAAATATGGTAAGGATTGGAATGGTAGTCGTTGGAGGAAAGAAACAAATGGAGTATGGGCAAATTATTCTACTTATAATCCTGATTCTAAATGGGATTGGTTTGAAATTGGTGGAAGATGGGCAGGAAGTTTAAAGCTTAAAAAGAATGTTGATAAATCTAAATATGATGAGGTTAATTTTAGTTATGGTTGGAGTGAAGAAGAGAAAGAAAAAGTTATTAAGGCAAGATTTATAGATAGTGCCTTAAAAAAAGATATTGATTTTTCTCATGATAAAAAAGCATATAAAAAAGCATTAAGATTTTGGGAACTTAAAGTTGAAAAACAAGAACCAAAAACTAAAGAGGATAAAGAGATTATTAAATGGGATTTGTATAAACCATCTTATTATAAGAAAAGATATAAAACAAAAGAAAATTATGCTAAACTTGAATCAGAATTTTCAACCCATGCTATTCTTAAAGATGGTGAATGGGTTGAAGCAGGGCAGATGGGGTGGTTTGGTTGTTCTTCGGCAACACCAAGACAAGAAGGGAAATTTGCAGAAGGATTTTATGATAAATTCATTAAAGACTTACCCCCTGAAACTAAATTAACAATTGTAGATTGTCACATTTAAAATGGTATTTAATAACCCCTTTGAGTTTTATTCAGGAAAAGAAGATATTGAGAAGTCTAAGAAAGCTACAAAAGAAATTAAGAAAGAATGGAAGGAATTTTGTGGAAAAATAAAAGGAATCCAAACCGAATATATAAAAGTAGGGGCAGATGATACTGCAAGCAGAGATGCTTTAATTGAATGGGTAAAGAAAAACATAGGAGATTTATTTTAAAATGGGAACTAATCACTTAAAAAATCCAAAGAGAAAAATAGAGAAGATGAAAATATACTATGCTAGTGAGCTTGCAGAGGATGTGATGGAAAGATTAGATGGACAGGAAGATTTTGAAAGCCCAGATATTATGTTAAGAGAAAATATCTTTATGGTTAAGACTTTGAAGGAGATATTAAAAGATAAGGAAACTAACGAGGACACACAATGTTTAATTAAAGAATTATTGGAGGATTGTAAAGGAGTTAATTACTTTATGATAGTTTATTAAAATGATAATTAAACTTTGTGATTCAAGAGATGATTATGGAACTATAACTACTAATTGTAATAAAAAACAAATTAAACAATTGCTTAAAGATTATAAAAAATCAGATGAAGAAGGATATAATGTTGATGATTTTATTACTTATGTTCAAGATAAAGGTTATAAATGTGAAATCATAAGTTGTGATTTGGAGTTGGATTTTTAAAATGACACCAAAACAAAATAGAAATAAAAATAGGATGTTAAAGGAGCAATATAATGAATATAAATATGGTTGTATCTCGTTTAATGTTAAATATACTGATTTTAAGGAGTGGTTGAAAAGATGATATTTAAACACCCAATCTTCATAGGAATAGCATTAATAATTGGAAGTTTTATAACTGCAAGAATATTATTTACATTAGAAGGAGAAATAGTTATTTGGTTAATTATATTGACATTTGGATTATTTATTGCAGGACTTGTTGTTTTAAAAGGGTGGTGGAAAAATAATATATCTAATTTTAATTCACAACATAATATACATCAAAATAAAAATAGATATAAGGGAAGATTTTAAAATGACCCCTGCAACAAACCACATACTAAAAACCCTCGAGCAAATGAAAAAGGCAGATGATAAAATTAAAAATAAGGAGAAGAAAAAATGAGAGTAGAATATCAAGGAAAGCTAATCCAAATAGATTGCACTATGTGTGGAGAAGATGCAGAATATATTGCAGAAGAGACAAATGAACCACTATGTAAGAGGTGTGCATTAATTAATGCAGATATAAAATTGCAGTATCCACATAAACAAAAATACAAGACAAGGGAAATAACCCCGTCAGATATCCCTGCAATCTTAGAAATATTAAATAAATTAAAGGAGATTAATATTTAAAATGGGAAAATGTTTAACCTGTGGTAGAATAGTTAATGCTGACGAAGAAGCAAAAGATAAAAATAAATGTAGTAAGTGTTGGAAGAAACAAAGATTAAGATCAAAAGCAAATAAAAGAGGGAAACCAAAAAATTATTATTTAAAATGACTAAAATAACACAAGAACAAATAGAAGAAGTTTCAGATAAGATTGCTGAATTTGAATTTTCTAAAAATGGATTAGGAAGACTTAACGGAGCTTCTGTTGATGTTAGAAATGTTAGAATACGAGGAGATAAAGCAGTAGTAGATGTTTATTTAATCTTTGAAGATAGGACAGAACCTTATCTTGAAGAAGAATATGATCTAAAATTATTGGGGGCAAGAGAATGAAAAATAAATTAATTTGTAAAAAATGTTTAGTTAACTTTGGGAATATGAGTGGAAGTGAAGATCTAAATGAGGTTTTAGAAACTAAAAAAGGTATTTGTCATTATTGTAAGAAAAAAACCATATGTTATATTATATTCATGGGTTGCAAAGATTGTGGAAATATTTTTTTACAACATAAATTATTGGGGGCAAGAGAATGAGTAAGGAATTAAACCTAAAAAAAATCAAGGAAGATATTTATTGGTTTGAATTAAATAATTCAGGACTAAGAAAACTTAATGGGGGAGATGTTAAGGTTTTAAATATTAAGATTAGGAAAAGGGAAAGAAGAGTATATGCAGATATAATATTAATGAGATTAGAAGAGGAGGGATATGTTACAGAGAGGCATAATAATTGTTATTACTCTTTTGACCTATTGAAATTAAAATGACTGAAGAATTTAATTTTAAGAATGAAATAAGAAAAATTCCAATTAATAGTCGGGAAGAACAAATTATAAAATTAGTTGAAGAGAACTTTGATGAGGCTGTTAGAAGGTTGAAGAAAGAGGTTGAAGATGAATTACAGATTAATACAATTAGAAAAAATAAAGAGGAGTTTATTGATATATTTGAAAGTGCAGTAGATAAATTCGCAGGAGAACAATCAAAATGAAAACATTTAAAATAAAAGCAATAGAGCAAGAAGATCATGTAAGATTTTATACTATCGAAGCTGAAAGCAATGAAGAGGCAAGACTATTAATTTATCGTAATGAAGCCCCTAAACCTGATAGTTCAGAATGTATTGGTTTTGAAGCTTCTATTGATGACATGAGTGAAATAAAAGAAGACGGCAAAGCTAGATGTGTTTGGTGTGGAAAAGAACCTGACCCATTAGGATATTCTCATAATTGTAAATCAGAAGAGGAGAAAAAATGATAATCAATAACATGATGAGAGAAAGTAAAACTTATAGAAATATTTTAGAGCATAGAAGGAAGTGTCCTAAATGGAGTAAAGAATTTTGTATGGAATGTTTTGGTGGAGGACTTACTAAGTTTTCAGAAGACTTAATCAAAGAATTAAAACTCTCTGGGAAAAAGAATAAAATACTAAGTGGATGTGGCTCAGAAAATGGAAGTGAAATTGACGGAAGAGAATTTGATGTCCAAAACCTAACAGAGTTAGTTCAGGAATTAAAATCAAATAAACAAGTTCATTTAAATTATTTCGAGGACGAATCAGAAGATTTGGACTTGTGGGTGAGTGCAGAATGAACAGCATATTTAAAATGTTTATTAGAGGGGCAAAAGGCAAATTAATAGAAGACCCTAAAGAAAAAATAAGCTATATTTTAATAGTCCTAAAAAATGGGCGTGAAATCCATCTACGAGATGGAAAAGAAGAAGAGGTTAAAGGAGTATACAATGAGTTAGTTAATACTTGGAAAAGAAAAAAGTATTTAGATTTAGCAAATACCTCAATTAGATGTGAGGATATATCTTCAATAGGATACCCTAATTTAATGAATGAAGAAGAGTATGCAGATAAACACTGGAGCAAATACCAATGAAAAATAAACAACAAGATATAGGATTTGCATGTGGACTTGGCTATGCTATTGCCCAAATGGAAAGAGCAGGGCAAGATCAATGGTCAGAATACTTATTTCAAGAAAGTGGAATGGACTATGCAGATTTTGAGGAATGTGTTACTGAATACGATTTAGAAGAAATAAAAAAGGTAGCAGGGAGACTGGAGGAAAAAGAATGATAGAAACAACAAGATACAGATTATATGTATTGAACCCAAAAACAAAAAAATGGACGAGAGCCGAGCAAGGAAAGACTTTGAAATCTGTTGCAGAAAAAATTGCTTTTAATCTTATGGTTAATAAAGATTGGTATATGCACGAGGGAAAACCACTAAAATTAAGATTAGTTTGCGAAGAAGTCAAGGGCAAAGAAATTAAAGTAATGGAAGAATATAAGATAACTAAGGGTTGGAAAATTAAAGGATATTTTAAAGATTGGGAGAAGATGGGAAAATGAGATACTCAGTAGGATTCACAAAAGTAGTTCATGGTTGTATGATTATTGAAGCTGAAAGCTTAGAAGAAGCTAAAAAGAAGTTTGAAGAAGATGATATCGAAGAAGAATTTGATAATAAATCTGATTATGAATATAATAAGGACGAAAAAGGAGAATATAAATTTGAGGAGATGGCGAATTAAAATGGCACACTGTTTAAAATGTAATTCAATCTTAGATGATTATGAGGATGAAATCTGTAATGCTTGTAAAAGAGATAAAGAAATTAAAGATCTAAAACAAGAAAATGAAGAAATAAGAAACAGCATTGATAATTGTATTCCCATAGATAAGGCAGAGAATGAAGATACTTGGGGAAAAATAAACCAATTAATAGAAAATGAAATAGAACAAGAGAGGTTATGTAATAATTAAAATGGAAAAATGCCACCACGCTTTTAATGATGAAACAATAACTGAGGATGGAAGAGAAACTTGCATCTTTTGTGGAGAGCCAAAACATGAGGAAGTATGTAAAAAGGAATTAACCTTAGCAAACGAATTATTAGAAAAGCAATGCAAGAAATATATGGAAGCATATAAATTATTCATGGACGAAATATGGGAAATAATCCCTGACGAAAACAGAGAATATTTAGATAAACAATTTAAAAAATTAGGAATAGATTAAAAAATGAAAAAATATAAAACAGAAATGAGAGGAACAGGAATGGCAGGGTTTATAATTGTAGGATCAATCTTAATTTCCATATCAATAAATGGGTTTCTTAATTCAGAATCAGGAGACTTGAGATTTATATTTCCATTAATGGCTCTGATAGTTGGGATATGTCTTTTAGCTACAGGATTATATCACTTATATCCTCTGAGAAAAGAGATAAAAGAAAGATTTGAGGAGGTATTTTTATAATGACAGAAGAAAATGAAATGACAAAAGAAAGAGAGCTTGCTTGCACTATCTTAGATGAATTTGAAGATTTTTTAGCAGGACATGATGTTAAAATTCCAAATAAAGAGAGAGATGAATATGAATGCCCTGAAGACGAGAAAGCAATTCTATTCGGGAGTGAATACTATTCTCTTGAGGAGAATCTAACAGAGATGATTAAGAAATTTAAATTGAGGTTGTTTAAGAAATAAAATGGAAATGGTTAGAATAACATTAATAGATGGAAACATAAAGGAGATGGCTAAAGAAAAGATGCTTGCATTGTCTCATAAAGATTTTGCAATGGAAATGGATTATAAGGCAGTAGTAAATGTAGAATTTTTTAAACAAGAGGGCTCAGAAGGAGGGTTAAGTAAATGATATACACTTATATTAAATGGATTGGAGGAAACATGGAGATAGGATTTAAGTTCTACCCTATAAAGTTTTAAAATGAATCATGTTAAGTTATTAAAATTAGGAGAAAATAGTTTAAAACAATATTGTTTAAATAGAAGTTACCTATTTTATATTGAGGAAGTAGATTTTATTGGTGGGAAAAACTTTAACATCTGCAAGGCAAGAAAAAGTTGGATTAATAAACAATGTAATCTAAATGTTCTTGCGAAGGTTGAACAAGATGAAAATACAAAAGAATGTTTTGTAGAATTAACAAGGAATATATTATGGGATTTAGATTTTAAGGATTTGAAAGAATTTATAGATTTTTTAGATAAAATAAGGGATAAGAACGGAGATAAAAATGGAATCATTTAAATTAAGACCCAATGGAGCAAAGGTATTAAGACAATACTGCAAGTTGAGACCTAAATTATTCGAGATTAAAGATATTGATCACGGATTTATAGTTAGAGCAGGAAATAAGAACTGGATTAATTGTTTGTTTGGATTAAGTAAGATAATTTATGTTATTAGAGATGAAGGAGAAACAGATTACTATATTCTTCCGACCTCAAATATTCACTATGAATTAAACGTTAAGGATGTCATTGAGTTCTGGGCTTTTATAGATAAAATTAGAGATAAAACAGGGGAGAGAATATGTTAAAATGCCAATTCCAGATCACCTTAAACAATATTGTAATAATCCAGAGTTAGAAATATTCTCTTGTGATTTTTATATGCACAAAAATTGTACCTCTACCTGTAGTTTTAGTAGAAGATTAGCTCAAGGAATAAGCCACTCAGCGAGGACAGGACTCGAACGTTTCACTGAAAAATATGGGGAAGATTGGAGATTAATTGCTTTTGGAGAACAAAGCCCAATAATTAACCCAGTCCCTAATGAAATTGATGGAGAATATAAAGGATGAAAAATAAATTACTGATAATGTAGGATATATGAAATTTATACTATGGAAAAGAAATACAAAGACGCAGAAGAAAATGATAGATATTTAATCATAAGAGGAAATAAAGGGGAGGATATTATCATCAAAGACGATAGTAGAAGCACCAACACCACTTGGTTTCTTCTACCAAAAGGAAGAATTAAACAATTGATTAAATGCCTTCAAAGGTTCGCCGAATAAAGCTTCCTAGAATCTCTAACAAATTAAAATGAAACAAGAAATACTAACAAAAAATGAAGTAGAAAAACTACTGAAAGAATCAGAGAGGAAAATATCTAATCAAATTAATAGAGATATTAGCACCAGATTTAATGAAGTTAAGAAAGAAGAAGCTAAATTAGAAAAAGAGCTCCTGCAAAAGAAAGGAAAGAAGGATGAAAAAGAATGGAGCATGGTTAAGAATAAAGAAGAGAGGTTGCTAGCCCTTGAACAACAAATACCTAGTATAAGCAAATACTTACATGAGGAAGTTACAAAAATGATTAATAGTTTAGCAGAGGCATTTAATAAACATGTTGATAAGAATAATAATGATTTTCAGACAATAACTAATGCATTGAGGGGAGAGAAGAAAGAATAAAATGAAAATAACTATAAAAGAACTAGCAAATAGAAAAAGAAAAGGTAAAATGTTTTTAACTGAAGAAGAAACAATCCAAGTATTTGAATTAATCCCTGAAGGTTGTGAGAGAAGAACAGAACAACATTTTACAGGGATTTATACTGCAAAACTCGTGAGTGTTCTAAGGGTGCACGGATTGGGAACTTTTGTAATCATAGGAGAATAAAGATGGAAATAAAAGAAATAAGGAAGAGAATTAGAGGGTGTAAAAATATTGATGAATTTTATGCTTTAAGAGAGCATCTTGAGAATCGAGGGGTCGAACTTATGGTTAGGAGATGGAATTGTTATGAAATGATTGATTCAAAGAATTGTAATATATATTTCGAAGACGATGGTTCTGTGCATATTCAATTACCCCCTGCTTGGAGTATTAATTATAAAAATATCAATTGTTTTTCATATAATGTAAAGATGAGGAAAGGGCGTAAACCATCTTTTAAAAGCCATCATTATAAAAATAAATTAAAGGAGAAAAATGAGAACTAGATTTTTTAAATCAAAAAAGAATGGAAAATTATATCCACATAGAAATAGGCATAAAGCTAATTGTAGGATGGTTGAGTTAGATATTTATCAAAAGAGCAGGGGCGAATTAACAGAAAAAGAAAGGTGGATATTTAATGCTGCATTTAATATGGGATATAAGGAATCAGAGGGTCGTCAGAAAGTTATTGAGGAATTTAAATCCTTTATTACAGAAGTTTGGAATAGCTTAGAAGATGATTTGACAATGGATAAAACTGGAGAGTCTGGTTACAAGGACGAAAAAGAATGTATTAAGGCAATTAAAAAATATACCCTCAAAGTTATTAAAAAGAAAGCTAAAGCATTAAATTTGTTGGAGGCAAAAAAAGAAGATGATAATAAAAATAACTGAATTTATCCTATTCAACTTGCTTTTTTATAATGTGAACTTACTGACATTAGTTTATTTTATAGAAGCAGATCTAAAAAAGAGGAGAAGGTTATCTCAGGAGAATTATTAATGAAATACTTAGAGGTGTTAATGGGGTGGAATGTTCTTCATCTTTTTATAATCTTTTGGGCTTCTTCCATAGATTATTCCCTGAAGATTGTTATGGCTAACTTCTTTGTAGGGGTGTTTTTAATCTTAGGGGTTGGACTGGTAGAGGCAATAAGAAAAGATAGAGAGAGGAAGAGATTGTAGTCATTAATCAGTGAAACAAAAAGTATATAAAGGATAATATATTATAAAACAGAGGTGATAAAAAAGATGTGTAAAGAATTAAGTATAAAGAAAATAAGAAAGATATTTTATATTAAGGGAAAGGGTCTTTGGAAAGGACATTGTTCTATTTGTGGAAAGAGAAGAAAGGTAACTGCTCATCACCTTATCCCTAGAAGGATTAAGAAGCTTTGCACTAATAAAGCCTTAAAGGAATTAAGGATAAGTATTTGTAAGAAGTGTGAGGATGAACTACACCCTGAGAATTTATTAATTAATGAGAACCCAATAATAAACTCGCATAAGGCACATATATATAATTTAGAAAAAAGTATAGCTAGGGGAGAGGTTAAAATTGAGATGTTAAAGAAGATGTTGCACTTATTCAAGAGGCAATGTCATTCAGGGATAGACCATATAATAAGTGGATTAGATTTAAATACCGATGGAAGGAAGGAAATACGAGATGCTAAAAAATTAATGAAAGGAGGTATAAAGAAACAAAATGGGAAAAATAATAGTTAAAAATGCTATAGTTAGAGAGCCCGGATTTTTATATTACATAGATGGAGAAGGTAATTTATGTTCTGCTAAGATGAATCGAAAAGGAAAATCTGCTAAGAAGAAGACAGCGAAGACTAAAAAGAAAAAGTAAAATGAGTGACAGAATATATTTTAAAAAAGTAGTAACTAAGAATGAACACTTCAATTTCTGTAAACAGAATGGTGCAACCTATTTCGAGGAAGAGAGAGGAATTTGGATAATATCTAAGAAGTATGGAGAGTTTAGAATTGCAATAGGTTTACAGAAGGATGGAGCAAGTTGCTTTGGGAAGATAAATGAGAGTTGTGATAACTTTGAGAAAATGGCTGATTTTGAAACAATCTGTAATGAAGAACAGAAGTGGATAATTGAGACCCTAACAAATATCTCTAAGTATAAACCTGAAAATTCTGATAAAAAGTAAGATGGAAAGAGGAACACAAATCTTCTGGATAGTTATCATTGGAATAGTCTTGGTGCAGATAATAGTGAATGCTCTTGTCCTTCCACATATTCATAAAAGCGTTGAATATGATTTTAAGGCAGAGGTTAAACAGTGTGAGAGTGCATTAGAAAATTATAATGATAAGGAGAGAGACCTAATCAATTATGAAAGAACAAATACAGATACGATGAGTATTGATAACTCTTATGATTTTAAGAATTGTAGGAAAAAGATTGCTAATCAAGATCATTATTTGAAAAGTGATTACATTGGATTTTGGGTAGGAGTAATTGCAATTAATATGATTATATGGTTCTTCGTTCTATTAATTTGTGGTCTGGGTAGGATAGTCACGGATGTTTAAATTTATTTTTATTTTTTTGAGCCTTTGGCTCTTTTTATTATTTCTAAGTAAGCGCACAAGTATTTATAAATCCTAAATACTTATTAATTCTATGACAATCATAAGTGGTTTAAGTGAGTCAGCTAGCTACGGCATCTTAACAGAGGTAGCTGAAAAAGAAAAGATGAGAAAGAGACGAACAGAAGAAATAGAGAAACAGCGAGTTAGGATCAGAGAACAGCAAGAGATGAAGAACAATAATTTTAGGTAAACCGAAAGGTTTATAAAGGATAAAGGACTAGTAATTAAATGAAAAATAAGGTGATTATAATTAGTGTATTAAGTATCTTACTTTTAATATCAAGTTTAAATCTTGTTATGGCAGAGGAACTCAATCAAAATGAAGAACAAAAGCTTGGATTCTGGGGAAGAATCGGTGCATGGTTTTCAGGAGAAGTAGATGAGCTTGATCAAGCTGCCTGCTCTAATCCCATAGATTTCTTTCATGAGTATACTATTGCTTTGAATGATTATCATGCTGGACAAAGTTGGCTTGATATGGGAAATATTAATTTAGAAAATGAGGTATGGTATTCTTACCAAGAAGATTATTATTATGAATTTGCAGAAGATTACCTTAATGAAGGGAAAGAACAAGTAAATGAAGCAGAGGAATATTTTAAATCAGCATTAAAAAAGTTCAATGAAATTAAGTTAAGTGCTCCAAATGAATTTTATAGAGAAGAAATAGATAATCGAATTAAGCAAACAGAGATTTCAATAACTTTAAGTGAAAATCTTTATTCTTTATTAGATTATCAATCAATAGAGTTATATGAAGTAACTTATGGGTCTGAATCAAAAGCAGAAATGTATTTTGATAAGTATAACAATTTAATTCCAGAATTTAATAAAAACCTAGAGCAACTATCAGATATTTCTAATAAGATTGATTTAGCTTGGGGAAAGGATTGGTATCCAGAGTTTCAAGAGAGTGAAATTTATTAATAACTATGGCAATAATTGAGGTGATTATTTCTTTAATCAATTTAGTATTGGGAATATTTTTTAAGAAAAAAGAGACTAGAATTAAACATATCCATATCCACATAGATAAAAGGAGGAGAAGAAGGCATCGGAGAAGGAGAGGACAACGAGGCAAAGGAAATGTTGAGGCTCAAAGAAGAAGATGGAGGGAAAGGCAGAGATTAAAAATAAAATGAAAATATTAGAATTATTCTCAGGAACAGAAAGCTTTTCAAAAGTAGCAAAAGCAAGAGGGCATGAGGTTTTTACAGTAGATATTGATGAGAAGTTTAAACCTAATCTGTGTAAGGATGTTAGGGATTTAACAGCTAAAGAGATTATTTGTTTATTTGGAGAGCCAGATATAATTTGGGCTTCTCCACCATGCACAGAATACTCTCATGCAAAAAGAAGAGGAGTTAGGAAGATTAAAGAAGCAAATAAAGTTGTATTAAAGACATTAGAATTGATTAGAGAATTAAATCCCAAATTTTGGATAATAGAAAATCCTCAAACAGGATTATTAAAAAAACAAGAATTTATGAAAGACATCCCCTTTACAGATTGCTCTTATTGTAAATATGGGATGCAGTATAGGAAACAAACAAGATTCTGGAATAATATTAAGCTTAAATTAAAGACTTGCAATAAAGATTGTAATTATATGGATGGGAATAAACATATTGGATCTGCAGGAAACGGTAGAAGAAAGTGGCATACTCAAGGAAAGTTTTTAGAACAAAAAGATAAGTATCCCATACCTAAAAAATTATGTGAAGACATAATTAAACAAATTGAGAATTCTGTAACCCCTTAAAGATTACAAATCAAAACCGAAACATTTATAAAGGCCAAACTCCTAATAAATCAAAAGAGAGGTAGTGTTTTATAGCTTTAAAGTAAAATCACAAGAAACTACTCCTTTTTCCAATAAATTAATTTAGATTATTAAAATAAATACTCTAATCAAAGCACATAGTTAAATAAGATGAAAATAACAATAAAAGAATTAGCAAATAGAAAAAGAAAACAGAAAATGTTTTTAACAGAAGAAGAAGCAATACAAGTATTTGAATTAATTCCAGAGGGATGTGAAAGAAGAACAGAACAACATTTTACAAGCTCTACTTCGGCTAAACTTGTTAGCATATTAAATATAAAAGGGCTAGGGAAATTTATAATAAATTAAGATGGAAAAAAATGAATTTAAAACAATAGATGAAATGAATTTAACTCCTAGACAGAGAGAACAACATTTCTTTGATGTTGGATATGAATATGCAATACTACATTTACAATTAGGATTAAAAGAAGAGAAATTAGTTGGTTTAGAAAAGACATTATTAAAACATTTAAATCATTTAAGAGAGGAGAAAAAATGAAGATCACATTCAGCAAAACTCTGGTGACACGCCAAACATACAAGGGGGGGAGAAGATTGCACGATGGACGCCTCTGGTAGTCCACGGTTTTTAGAGTTTGGCAACTCTATAAGAAACTCCCTTTGCTGATTTAAACTAAAATAAGATGAGATATAATTTAATAAACAATATAACTGGGCAACCTACAGAAGGAATAACTATCCATGAAACTGCTAAGGAAGATTTTATGGATCTAATGAATTGGCATGAGGATGACTGGAATATTAATACTAAGGCTGTGGAAGAACCAAGGGAGGGTAAATTTAATTTAAGTAATGAAATGATTAGAGATTCAGAGAACGTAGATGTTTTATTAAAGGGAAGTGTAAAAAAATTTATTAAGAGGGTGAAAGAGAAAAGAGTTGGAGAGATGATAGTTATGAGTGTAATGGAATTAAACAAACTCGCAGGAGATAAATTAGTTTAAAATGGACAAATATAAATTATCTAAGAAAGAAATTGAACAAGGATTTATTTGGAGATGCTTAGATTGTGGTTATACTTCTGATACAGATGAAGTAATATGTGAAAATTGTTATGGGGATGATGCTTAAAATGGAAGAAAAATTAGAATTATTAAAAGAAGCAAAAACCAAAACACTTGACAGAGTTGTGAATGAATTTGGAAAAGGATTTGGAGAGTTAGCTCAAATGAAATTAAGTATTTGGGATATAAGAACAATCCTCTATGAAGAAATAAATAAAATTGCAGAGAGAGTTTTTAAAGAGGATTCTAAATTTAAGGAAGGTCTTTTTAGAAAGGAGTTTTTCAATTAAAATGAAAAAAGTAAAATATGGAGACAGAGAAGTAGAATATGATGATTTAGCTCCCTGTATTTGTTGTGGAGAACCTGTTCATAATGCGAGTATGGGTGGAACAGTGGTTTGTCCTGCATGTGATTGTGGTAAATGTAGGTTCTGTAATCAAACTGTTTTTGTAATCAAAGAGGAGATTGATGGTGGGAGAAGCAAGAAAGAAGTTTTAGAACACATGAAAAAACATAGGGAAGAATTAGGATTACCAAAAGTTTATACTGAAAAAGAACTTCATGATGCTAGATTGAAGAATACATTAAATAAGATTAAGGAAGGGATTAAGAAAGATGACTGAAAAAGATATGGAGTACCCAGAAGCATACTTAAAAGCAGTTGGAAAAGAATTTAATTTGAGTGATTGGGAGAGTGATATTAAAGGAATGTATCACGTGGAACATATAAAGATGTTTGTTAAGAGGATAAACCAGTTGGATTCGGATTTAAGAAATAATAGAATTACATGGCAAACTTTTTTAGATAAAAGAAGAAAATTAGCAGGAGATAAATTAATTTAAAATGGTAACAGAAGGACAAAAGAAAATAAAAGAAATTTTTAAAGGAGCAGAAGAAATGATAAAAACTGCCTTAGACTTAGAAGTAAATTTTGATGTAGAAACTGGAAAAGAAATCCATACGAATGATAAGAGATATTATTTTTCAGTTAAATTAACTCATTTAAAGTAAAATGATATTAAGATTAGATAAGGGAGATGTTCAAGAAGTTTTTAAGGAATTTGTAGATACTGCTACAAAACAACACATAAATAACAAAATAAAATCCTTATTCGATAAAAGGGTAAATTCAGAAGTACAAAAGAAACTAGAAAACTTAGATTTAGAAAAGATGATTCAGGCAAAAATTAGTTTAGCCGTGGATGGTTATTTTAAGATTAATAGCTGGTCTGATAAATGCGAATATATTGATAAATTAGTAGAGAAGAAATTAAAAGAAATAAAATTCAAAAAGATTATAACAAAAAAGTTTTCAGATGAAATTGCCAAAAAACTATTTAAAAATTTAAAATTCAATATAAAATGACTAAAGAATATCACTGTTCAAAACATGGAAACATAGGGCATCCAGAATGTCCTGAGTGCTGCACAAATCTAAAAAGATTATGCAATGATCATAATGCTATTATCTGTGCTACTCCGGGAGATAAGGAGATGATGGGATTAGAATGACTGATGAGAAAAATATATTGGATATTACTATTAATACCAGCAATCCTAACTTATCCACTTCCAATTTTTCCAACGACAATACTAATCATATTAATAATAAGTAAAATAATTGGAAAAGAGAAAAAAGATAAACTGATTAAGAAATTAAAAAAGATAATCAAGAAATTAAAACAAAAGTGGAGAAAAAGAGGAAATGACATTTCATAAGTATATAAAAATAAGACCAATAGGTTACGAAGAGAATAAAGATATTTTCTTAGACCCTGAGGATGATATTGTAATAGAAGAAAAGATAGATGGTGCTAACTTTAGATTTATGATTAAAGATGGGCAAATCATATTCGGCAGCAGAACTCAGGAGTTAGAAGAAGGCAAAGACCATAAATATGAAAAGAACTTTAGAAGATCAATTAATTACTTAACTGAGAAGTTTGCTAAAATGGATAAGGAAGATATTAAAGAAGCAGAAGGATTAATATTTTATGGAGAGAATTGCGTTCCTCATTCACTAGAATATAATTGGGAAAAGATACCTGCATTCTTAGGATTTGATATTTATAATAATAAAGAAGAGAAGTTTCTAGATTATGAACCTATAAAATGGATATTTGAAGAAGTTTTTGATTTAACAATGGTTCCTTTAATCAAAACCTGCAAGGCTAAAGAGATTAAAGAGATTACAGATAAAGATATCCCTAAATCATATTATGCTAATAGCCCTGCAGAAGGAATTGTATTAAAGAATTATAGTAAGCAGATATTTGCTAAGTATGTTAGTGATAAATTTAAAGAAGTAAATAGAAATACATTCGGAAAATCAAAGAAGTTTGCAAAAGATGATTCAGAATATGTTCTAGCAACCTATTGCACTAATGCAAGAATAGATAAGATTGTATTTAAACTAATTGACATGGGTGAAAAGCTGGAGATGACTATGATGCACAAGCTACCTAATGCAGTTTATAAAGACATCTGGGAAGAGAACTGGCAAGAGATTAGTAACTTTAAAAGAACAATCGACCTTAAGAAATTAAAACAAGGAGTTTCAAAGCGTTGTTTGATGGTTCTTAGACAAATGATATCTAACAATGCTTTTGAAAAAGGGAAGAAATGAATAAAAAAGAAATAAATGACCAATTAGAATTAATTGAGGACAATGCTAAATTTTTATTAGGATTTATAGAGGGGCTTACTGCTGCAGCAACATTACAAGGATTAAGTAAGGATGAAGTTTATAATGTTAGTAAATTTTATGGGACTGCTTCAAACATAAGATGTTATTGTAGTGCAATCAGAGACTTGATTAAAGAAAAAGGAGCTAAGAAATAATACTCACTACTTGTAATTGTGGTGGTTGGTGAGAGGGTAAATTGTATGCTCTTTATTTGCCACCACATTAATATTCAAAATGAAACCAATAATCATAGCAAAATATAAACGTTGTTCAACAGACAACCAAGAATTAACATTACAAGATGATGTTTTAAATAAAGCAATAGGGAGACTCAGGGAAGATAATCCTGATAAGGTTTATGAGGTCCTGGAATTTGTAGACTACGCTATCTCAGGAAAGAATACAAATAGGGAAGCACTACAGAAGATGCTTGCATTGATTGATAAGAAGAAGATAGATATTATTATATGCACTAAACTAGATAGATTAGCAAGAAGCCTGCAGGATTTATTAAACATGGTTTGTACATTTAAAGAAAAAGGGGCCCAATTTATTGTTGCTGAACAAAATCTCGATACTACAACCCCTCAAGGAAGATTATTATTTCAAATAATTGGAGCATTCTCAGAGTTTGAAAGAGTTTTAATAAGAGAAAGGCTAGAGGCTGGAAGAAGAAAAGCAGAGATTGTTGGAACCAAATCAGGTAAACCTTGTCATAGACCTAGGGTAGAGATAGATGAGGCAGGGGTTAAATATAAATATTATACTCTAAAGAAGTCTATGACTCAGATAGCAAAAGATTATAAGGTTTCAATTACTCCTATCAGAAGAATATTAAAAGACCATTTAGAAAAAGATCCTGAGTATGTTGAGCTAAAGAATAAACAATCAGAGATAAATCAAAAGATAAAGGAGTTGGGGAATTAAAATGAAAGGAAAAGAATATTTAAAAAACAAGAATAAAGTTTTAGATATGGGAAAAACCTTTGAAGAACAGAAAATAGTCCTTACTGATTGTTATCATTGGAAGGATGTTTATGAAGCTTTAAGATTAGAAAGGGAAGATTTTAAAGAATGGTTAAGAAAATTATCAGTTGCTCATAATGTTGATTTTAAAGAATTAATAAAAATTAAATTGGAGGCTATGGGAGATGGAACCTCTCGGGAATTTAAATATAAGTGTATTTGTCTTTGGAGCAAAGATGATGAATATGGATCTATTCCGAATACGGGATGTCCTGTTCATGGGAAACAAACTAGAGATTTAATCAAAAATAGTGTGGAGATTAAAACAAAAGAGGAAGAAGATGAAAGAAGTAATATATAAAAAAGAAGAGAATAAGATCCCTATTAAGAATTGGGCTACAGACATAGAAGAAGGAGCGATGGAGCAGGCTAAGAATTTATCTAATCTGCCCTTTGCATTTAGACATGTATCACTTATGCCGGATTGCCTTTCTGAAGATACAGAGGTATTAACTGAAAATGGATTCAAATTAATTAAAGAACTGTCTAAGAAGGATAAGGTAGCAAATTATGATCCTAAAACAAAGAAGTTTTTCTTCGTTAGTCCGAAGAGGATAATTATAAGAGATTTAAGAAAAAATGAAAAAATGATTAGATTTAATAATTGCAATTTAAATAAATCTCTCTTAGTTACTGAAAATCATGGGATGGCATTAAAGGAAGAATTAGGAATTAAGGCGAAAGATATTAAGACTAGGACTCAATTAAAAGATTATGTTTGGGCAAGTAATGGTTTATTAAATGATAAAGAATATAAGATTAGTGATGAATTATTATGTTTGATAGCTTGGATTGTTGGAGATGGGAATGTAAAACAGTCTAATCCTCAGGGAGATGGGACTTTTAGCTCGGTTAACATTAGATTTGGAATTAGGAAAAAGAGAAAGATTAAAAGGATATTAAGTATATTAAATGCATTAGATTTAAGGCATAGTGTAAGGCATACCGAAAAACAAACAACAATTTCTATTATGGTAAAAGAGAGTAGATATCTAGTTGAGAATTTTGTTGGATATGATAAGAGTTATCCGATAGATTTTATATCTAAATTATCTCATAGGCAAGCACTATTGTTTTTAGAAGAATGCATAATGGTAGATGGTGATTGGTTAAATTATGAAAATTGTGGGACTATAAGATATAATTCTAAAAAGGAAAAAGATATAAACTTTTTATCTTCGCTTATTGTACTTCATATGGGGATGGCTAAAGATTGTACTAGGATGACTGAGGGCTATAAAAGAATAAAAATGCATTACCTACAGGTTATAAAAAATGTTCAATTTATTGAATCAAATAGTGGATTTGGAGATGGAATTGTGACTTCTAGCTTAGTACCTTATGATAAAAAGGTGGTATGTATTACCTGTGATACTGGATTCTTTATTGCAAGGCAGAATGGTATGACATTTATCTCTGGAAATTGTCATTGGGGCTTTGGAATGCCTATCGGAGGCGTTTTAGCCACCAGAGGAGTAGTAATCCCTTATGCAGTAGGTTCAGACATAGGCTGTGGAATGTGCGCTCAGAAGACCTCTATTCTAGCCAAAGACTTTACTACTGAAACTTTAAAAGAGATTATGGGTGAGATTAGAAAGCAAATTCCTGTTGGAGTAGGTAAACATAATGAAGAACCATGCGAGGTTAAAGAGATGCCCGGAGGACATAGATTATATGCTATGGATGCTAGAAATTCAATAGTTCCTATTTGTTCTAGGGAATTTAATTCAGCCATGTATCAATTAGGAAGTCTTGGAGGAGGAAATCACTTTATTGAGATACAGAAAGGTAGTGATGGGCATGTTTGGATTATGCTGCATTCAGGAAGTAGAAACTTAGGATACACTGTAGCAGACCATTATAATAAGGTGGCTCAAGAGATTAATGCTAAATATCATTCAGTAGTTACTCCTGATAAAAAACTAGCCTTCTTACCTCTAGGTACTAAAGAAGCAGATGATTATATTGAGGAGATGAATTATTGTTTAGAATTTGCTTACTTGAATAGAATGAAGATGATGAATAAGATAGTGCAGATATTTATATTACAAACTGGATGCAAGGTAGATAATACGGATTTCATTAACATCCACCATAATTATGCTACTATGGAAAATCATTTTGGTAAGAATGTAATGGTTCATAGAAAAGGAGCTACTTCTGCTAGAAAAGGACAAAAAGGGATAATCCCTGGAAGTCAAGGGACATCAAGTTATATTGTTGAAGGCTTAGGAAATCCTGAGAGCTTCAATAGTTGTTCTCATGGTGCAGGTAGAAAGATGGGTAGAAAGCAGGCAATACTGAACTTAGACTTAGCTAAGGAGCAGAAGATTTTAGAGGATAAAGGAATTATACATTCAATAAGAACCGTTAATGATCTAGACGAAGCTCCAAGTAGTTATAAAGATATCGACGAGGTAATGGAGAACCAGAAAGACTTAGTTAAGATATTAATTAAATTAGAACCCCTTGGGGTGGTGAAAGGATAAAAAATGACTGAAGAAGAAGAAACAACAACTGAAGAACAAATAACAGAAGAAGAAATGACTGAAGAAGAAATAATGGAAGAGGGAGCACAAGAGTATATGAAAAGATATGTACTTGGTGATTGCCATGGAAACCTTAAGGCATTAAAACAAGTCTTAAAGAGAGGTAAGTTTGATTATGATAAAGATTTACTTATTATTATTGGAGATGTTGTTGATGGATTTTGTGATTCTTATCTAGTTGTTGAAGAACTATTAAAGGTTAAGAACAAGGTTTTTATAATTGGTAATCACGATGTTTGGTGGATGAATCACATGGCAAGTGGATGGGCAGAGAGTATCTGGTTACAACAAGGTGGTGAGAATACAAGAAAATCTTATGAGGATGCAGGATATCATTATGGTAAACTTCCAAAGAAACATAAAGAGTTTTTCAATAATGGGGTCTACTACTATGAGCTAGATGATATGTTATTTGTTCATGGAGGTTTTGATTATCCTCGGAAAATGCCTAAAGATGAAACTATTGAGAATCTTACTTGGGATAGAGAATTATTACATAGGGCTAAGTGTGGTTTAAAAATAAAAGAATGGAAGAAGATATTTATAGGACATACTAGCACAGTGTCAGATGGTGGAGCAGAACCACAAATTATTGATATGTACGACGGGAAATTTGCTAAAGTTATTCAAATAGATTGTGGGGCTGGATGGAAAGGAAAATTATGTTTAATGAATATTGATACAGAAAAATACTTCTTAAGCGATTTTGCATTAGAATTAAATCCTCTTGGGGTGGTGAAGGGATAAAATGAGAAAGAAAAGAACATTAGAACAAGTGAAAGAAAAATATGATAGATTAGTTACTAATTTGCCAATGATAAAAAACAAGCAAGGAAATACAAATGTTAGAATAATGATAAGTGCATTAAAAATGTTTATTGAAAATCCAAATCTAAATTTAAAGGGGGAGATTGACAATTCATTTGGGACAAAAAAACAAATGTTAAGATGGATTGCAGGAGAGACAGTTTAAACTTTCTTTAAGATAATATGGTAAAACAAAAAGAAATTAATTGGGAGAAGTTGAAAATAACTTTAGTATCGATATCTTTAGTTTCAGTTACAATTAGTGCAATACTTCCAATATGGCTTGGAATTTATTGGTGGAATTTTCTAATGTTGGGACTCTCAACTATCCCTTTTATACTGGCAGTTTTAATGGGGGAAAGACCTTAAACTCTTTAATAGAAAAAATGGCAACAACAAACCCAGAAACAATAATGAAGAAAGAAATTAGAAGGTTAATCAGGGAAGCTATCCAATGGAATAAGGTAGATAACGGAATGCCTCACTTTTGGAGTAGTGAGAATTATAAAAGAGCAAAAAAGATGAAAGGACTAACTCTGGGAAAAGATGAACAAGATTATGTTTATTACACAAGAAGTGAAAGGGCCATTAAAGAAATAGCAGAGAAGATATATAAAATTAAAAAAGATGCCAAACAATAAAGACAGAAAACATTCAGGAAGATATACCCCAAATAGAGCAGGCACTATTCCTAATAGTGAAAAGCAAGATGACCTAATCCAATTGCCTGAAGAAAGTTATGACGACTGGATTGAAAGAAGAGATGGGATGAGGTATGACCCTGACAAAACCCATATAAGATCTCCAAGAATGTTTTGCCTGAGTGAAGGGGATATAAAAAAGAATAATAAGAAAATAAAAAGGAAGGAAAGAATAAGGAATATAAGGAAAAATATAAGGAGAAAGAAAAATGATTGAGGAAGAAATGCTAGATACAATGGAGAATCTTGCTAAGAAAATAATTTATCACGCAGCAGGAATAAAACAAACAGTGATAGATATTAGGGAATTAAAACAAAATGAAAAGAAAACTTAATTTAGGATGTGCAAAACAAACCATGAAAGGTTATGATAATCTGGATTTCAATAATGATCTTCCCGGAGTAAACATTGTTCAAGATTTAAATGACCACCCTTGGAAAAGTATTAAAGATAATACTTATGATGAAGTTTATGCAAAATTCATATTAGAACATACTGCAGATAATATTGCAGACATGGATGACCTATGGAGAATCTGCAAGAATGGAGCAATCATAAAAATATGGGTTCCACATTGTAATTCTGATCTTACTTGGTCTGGAATGGGACATATAAGAGGATATAATCTAACAGCATTTGATTGTTTCAAGGAAGGTACTGAATGTGACCATTATGCTGATGCAAGATTTAAAACAATAAAAGCAGAATATTGTGGTGGGAAGTTATTTGAAATATTCAAATTTCTAAGGATTCATAAATTTCTAATTAAATATTTCAATAACATCTGTGCAGTAGTTTATTTTGAGTTAGAGGTAATTAAATGATAATTGGATTAGGGTCTGGACATGATGCTAGTTGTTGCTTAATTGATGATAGTGGAAATATTATTTATGCTATTGCTGAAGAAAGAATTAAAAGAGTAAAACATCAGACAGGATTTCCTAAAGAGGGGGTAGATGAATGTATTAAAATAGCTAAAAATTTAAACCATAAAATTGAAGCTATTGTTTACTGCTGGAATCTAAGCCCACAAAACATAACAAAAAAAATCATTTCAGATTTCCCATCTTATTTAACAAAACCTTCTTTTATGATATTAGATATTATTAGCATGTTTAGGGTAAAAAAAGCATTTGGAATTTGTAATAGCTATAAAAACATTCCATGCTATTTTATAAATCACCATTTATCTCATGCTTCTTCAGCTTTCTTTTTCTCTCCATTTAAAAATGCACTAACCCTTGTTTTAGATGGAAGGGGGGAATATTCTTCAATGACATTATTTGACAAAGACTTGAATAAGTTGGAGGATAGTTTTAATCCATTTTCTATTGGTGTTTTTTATTCTGCACTTACTCAATTATTGGGATTTAAAGCAGGTGATGGAGAATATAAGTTAATGGGTTTAGCATCTTATGGGAAACCTACTTGTTTAAAAGAAATGTCAGAAATAATTGAATTTAAAAATGGAAAGCTAAGATCTAATAGAAAATATTTTATACATGTTCCTTTTTTTAAAAACATATTCAACAAGTTAATAAACTCTCCAAAAAAGCTAGAGTCCACCCATTATTCTAAAAAATTAAAAGAATTATTTAAAGATTATAAGAAAGAAGATATTGCAAGTTCTACACAAAAACACCTAGAGAATTTATTATTAAAATTATTTAAAGAATTTTCTAAGAAATACAATACTAAAGAATTTAATTTGGCTGGAGGGATTTTTTTGAATGTTGTTGCTAACAAAGTCCTTATAGATAATGGTTTTAAGGTTTTTGCGATACCTTTTGCAGGAGATGTGGGAGCGTCAATTGGTGCTGCAGAGTTTTTTTTAAATAAGAAGAAACCCATGAATAGGCTAAACCTAAACAAATTATATTTTGGGAATGAATATACAAATAAGGAAATTGAAAATACAATAAAAAGAAATAATCTAGAGTATAAAAAAAGCAAGAATATTTGTAAGGAAGTTGCACAATTATTGAAAACAGGGTTAGTAATCGGTTGGTTTCAGGGAAGGGATGAATTTGGTCCTCGTGCATTAGGCAATCGAAGTATACTTGCAAATCCAACTAAAGTAGAATACAGAGATAGGGTTAATTTAGCAATAAAATTTAGAGAAGATTGGAGACCATTTTGTCCCTCTATGCTTTATGAAGAAAAAGATAAATATTTGATTAATGCTAAAGAGGCCCCATTTATGAATTTAGCATTTGATGTAATTCAAAAAAACAAAAAAGAAATTGCAGGGGTAGTTCACATAGATAATACTGCCAGACCTCAAACAGTTAAGAGAGAACAAAACCCAAAATATTATGATTTAATAAATGAATTTAAAAAAATAACTGGGATTGGGGTTCTTCTAAATACTAGCTTTAATCGAAAAAATGAACCGATAGTTCATACCCCCCAAGATGCAATAAATTGTTTCTTAGGCACAGATATGGATTTTCTTGCAATTGGAGATTTCTTAGTTAAAAAAATAAAGGAGGTTAAAAAATGATAGCAATAAACTCTCAATCAATACTCGCAATGGGGGCCATGGCGTTCTCAGTAATTATTCCCTTATGGGCAATATGGGATGAGTTTTTTAAGAGAAGACCATATATTAGTGAAGTTAGGCAGGGTGTGGATTACTAATCCTCTTCGCTGAGTTTGTTGTAACTGCTTGGTGAAACAAAACATATATAAAGGATAATATACTTTAAATAATAGGTGATAAAAAAGATGGTAAATTTAGATCAAGTAAAAACAGTAGCTATCCTCGGTGATATTCATACTGGAAAGACAAACCTTGCAGTCTCAATGTTAAGAGAATACAAGGGAGATAAACAAATTTATCTTGTGGGTTATCCAAAACAAATTGATGATTTTAAAAATATAAGTTTTTTTAATGATTTATTTAAATTAACAGATAGCATTATTTTTATTGATGAGATTCAAAAATTTATAAATATTTATGATAGGAGAAGAGTTCACGAGTTCATAGAACTTTTAAGTTTCTTTGCTCACAATAATAATACTTTAATTTTTACAACATGCTTAAGCCAGTTTATTCCTAAAAGACTTGAGCCTTATTTAGATTGTTGGTGTATGACAAGAATCATGGATGTTGAGGGGTTAAAGAATGGTGGAAAGGCTAAAAGAATAATAAAGAATACCACTCATCATAAAAGCACCAAATGGAGTTTAGCTTTACCAAATGGAGAATATCTCGAGCATTGTGAAATCAATGATATTGAAGAAAATGGAGTTAAGACCTTTGAATATCAAAAGATTGGAAAAGATTGGAGATTAAAGCCACCAAAGATTAAGATAAATGAACATTACATGAAGCAGGAAAAACCAGAGGAAGACCAGGAAACCGAAAGCTTTATAAAAGAAAAACGTCCAGAAAAGTGTCCTGAAAATCTGCCGTTAAAACGTCCATTAAAACGTCCGTTAAAAAATTCACAAAAAAAACAGAAAGAACCTAAATCTCTACAGGAAATCAAGGGGCTAAGGCCAATAGATAAAGAGAGGCTTAATCAGGAAACTCCTAAACCTAAGGTAAAAACTCCTGAAGATAAGGAACTAGAAAGGTTGGCATGGGGAGGCAAGAAATGAACTACTTTGAAATATTAAATGATATTAGAGGTGCACTAAGTACCATAAACACTTTTGCAAACTCAGAGGTTCAAACAAAACAAAGAGAAAGTGCACTTAGAGATATAAATGAAATATTGGAGAACTGTGGAGTATGAAATTTAAAATAGGAAATATATTTGAAGATTGGGGGAGAGATATTTGTTGTAGATGTGGTCTTGAATGTGAACCGAGATATAGAATTTGTTATCAACTTGATAAAACTGGAGTAAATGGGAATGAAATATTAGATGAGGAGTTTTCATTATGTAGATTTTGTATCCCAAAAGTAATAAGTAATTGGAAAAATTATTGTGATGAGGTTTCAGAAAAGAATGAGATTCATTTGATTCCGGATAGAAAAGAATGGAAAGAAATTAATAAAGCAATAATAGAGGGGGGAAGATGAGAACAATTAAATTTTCACACAGTTGGAATAACAAATTAGATAATAATGTCTTCACTACAATAAGAGGATTTACAGAAGAGAAGTTTAAATATTACAAAGATTCTATTGGTTGGGAGTTTGATGTTTTATTAAAAAGGAAGAAATATTGTAAGGCAGAACTCCATGAAGTAGAGATGTTTTTATTTGATGAGATTCCAAATGGATTAATAATGATTGATACTGGAATGGATTTAGTAGATGCACAACAATTATTTGCAAATTTTGGAATTGAATCTGGAGATAAAGTTATAATCCTCACGTTTCAAAGGAGTGCAGAAAAACTTGGAGGAAAAGAATAATGGGAAGCTCAACATATGTGGGAGGAAGTCATCTTGAATTTAAGAAACAGCCCTTAGAAAAGGGTTTGAAATTACATAAATATAAAATCTGGAATAGACATCTTTATCAGGATATAGGTATTATTCATTGGCGTGGGGGGTGGAGGCAATATGTTTCTCACTGCCCAAATGCAGATATTAGTAGAAGTTGTCATAAAGAGATTGTAAAGTTTATAGATAAATTAATGAAAGAATGGAGAGAGAGGAGAGCAAATAAAAAATGACACAAATAATAACAATCCAAGGAGACACTTGCTGGAGATGTGGTAATGAATTTGATGGTAAGAATCATAAAAGAACTGCTCACCATGGAATACCTAGAACATTAAAACCTAAACAAAACGTATCAATTCCTATGTGTCAGGATTGTCATGATGAGATTAATAAACAAGATATAAATACTCTAGAGGCTTATGCTTATAAGATATTAAATACTACACAAGATATTCCTAGAGCAGTGAGAGAGCTTATGAAAAAGATTTCTGAAGTAAGTAAGAAGGGAAAGATTATTAGTATGGAGGATTTAGCATGAAAAATTCAGAAGTAGAAAAAGAACATTGGAATGTACAAAAGAGTTTGAATAAGCTACTTAAAGAGAGGGGCATGTTAGTTTTAGAAGAAGAAACCTATAATTTTAAAGCAATAGGTTATTTGGATATAACAGAACCATATGAAAAAGGGATTGTATCTCAAACCTTTGTGAATAAACTAAGGCAGATTTGGGATACTGGAATGAGATTATGTTCTCTAGGAAGTCATGAATGTGAATTTTGTATAGATGAAGGAAATTATGAGGGAAGAGCAAGAAGCAGTTCAGAGAAAACAATTATTGATAAAGAGAATAATATTAAATATATCTTTCCAGGAATGACATTTCATTATATGGAGAAGCACGAGTTTAAACCTTCTAATGAATTCATTAAGTGTGTAATGAATTATAACATATTAAATAATACTACAAAAGAGATAAGTAAAATGTTAGAAAATAAATGGGATGAGAAAGTAAAGGTAGAAGTTACTGGGAAACCAAGAGTAGGAATGTCTTCTGCAGGAATAAACATCTCCCAGGTCTTTGATGATGAGTTAGCTAAATTAACTGATAAGAATATTACAGATATATGTAAAAATGATAAATAAAATATTTTGGTGTTCAATGAAAGATCTAATGGGAACTAGGGAAAGATTAATTATAAAAGACATTTTAGAAAACAATGAGAAGTTTACAATTTGGAGAGATGAAGTTTCAGACAGAATATTTTTAGAATGCAAAAATAAACCTAAAGAGGGATTATACTCTCCAACTTGGAGGCCTTAAATTCTTTTTGAATAATAAAATGGTAATGAATAAACAAAAAGGAGATATGTATGGGTTTGTGAATTATACTTGGAATGCTATCAAAGGAAAATGTCCTCATGGTTGTGATTATTGTTATATGAAACCTTTCTGGAGAGGAGAACTTCACCTAGATGAAAAGGAATTAAAACAAGATCTTGGAGAAGATAATTTTATCTTTGTTGGAAGCTCAACAGATATGTTTGCTGAGAATATCCCTGAAGAATGGATTAGAAAGGTTTTAGATAAGACTCTTGAACATGATAATGAGTATCTATTCCAAACAAAAAATCCTAAAAGATTTGATGATTTCAATAAATATTATCCAAGAAAGATAATCTTTGGAATTACACTTGAAACAAATAGGGAAAATAATTTGAATAATTGCCCTCCAAGAAGAGAAAGGGTTGCATGGATGAATACTCAATTTATGAAGACAGAGAGAAAAATGATTACAATAGAACCAATAATGGATTTTGATTTAGATGAGCTTGTTAAATATATAAAAGTTGTTAATCCTGAGTTTGTAAATATTGGGGCAGATTCTAAAGGGCATAAATTACCTGAACCCTCTTCAGAGAAGATTGGAGTATTAATTAAAGAATTAGAGAAATTCACAGAAGTAAATTTGAAGCCAAATTTGAAAAGGCTTTATTCGTTTTGATGTAAGATGGTAAAAAAAACTAAACAAGAAATCCAAGACGCAATCGAGGATAGTAAAAGATATTTCAAAGAGAACTTTGATGGTGATTATGATGCCCCTCTAATTAGTATGACAGATGTAGAGAAAGGTATAAGGGGTTTAGCAGTAGCAAATGAGATTTGTACTCTGAAATGGGTTTTAGGAAAAGGAAAATTAAATTGTTATGCTTGTAAGTTTTGTAATGGAACAGGAAAATTAAAAATAACTGAATGTGATGGAGAAATTACAGACGGAGATTGTCCTCAATGTATGGGGACTGGAGAAAGAGCTTAAACTCTTTTTGAACTAAGATGGTAAGAAAAGGATATATTGAATTGAGAAAATCAGATTTCATATTCTTATTTATAATTTTAATTTTATTTGCTGTATACTCAGTTTATTTAACTTTGTCTTATGAGAAAACAGAAGATTCATTTGAAGATTTTGACTGGGATGAAGCAAGAGTAAGATATGATTATAAAGAAAGCACAATGAGATTAGTAAATCAAACAGGAGTTCCAGAACATTACTCTTGCAAAGATTTAAGATTTATGATTGAAACTTCTACCATTCCTGAAGAGGTATCATTTTACAACTGTAAGGCATACGAAAAAGACGAAGAACATTGGTGTAAAACATCTTACAACCCAAATAATAAACAGAAATTCAAAGATTATTTTATATTAAATTGCTTGAGATTAAAATCTAATTGAATAAACATTAAAAATGGAAAAAAAGAAAATAATATCTTATGGGGTTGTAGTTTTAGGGATAATTGGAATATTAGTAGTGATGGTGTTTGCTCAAAGAGAAGGTGAACCAGAAGATGTAAAATTAATTAGAGAATTATCTAAAGGAAAGCTAAAGGTAGAAAAAGTGAGGATTATTTGTGAAAATAGTTTTTATGTGGGCGAGAACGAGAATTGTATGGTTACAGAGATTGATGAATTAGATTGTAATAGATACTCTACATTATGTTTTTTTAATATTTTTGATGGTTTTTGGTGGGGAGATATAAATTATGCAAACTCAGAAGGATTTACAATAGGGAGGTGTGATAAGAGCTTTCCAAATAATTGTATTTATTTGGCAAGTGACTTTGAGTTTTATAAGATTTAAACTCTATTTTAAGATAGAATTTAAGATGAACAAAAAGAAAATAAAGGAATGGTTGAATGATATTTTGTTAGTTGAGTACAAAAAAGAAAGAAAATCTAAATTAAGCCTAGAAGATATAATGGGGGTATTTGAAAATAAAAAATAAAAAACAAGAATTAATAGAAAGATTAAGAGAATTATATGATAATAATTCTTTGAGTGAAAAAGATGAAGTTACTATTTTAGATACAATTAAATTTTTAGGGGGAGATTTAAATTGGTAATGAAAATACTAAATTTATATGCGGGAATCGGAGGAAATAGAAAGCTCTGGGGGGATGAACATGAAGTTACTGCTGTAGAGAATAATCCTAAAATTGCTAAGATTTACCAAGACTTCTTTCCAAATGACAAGGTAATAGTTGAAGATGCACATGAATATCTCTTGCAGCATTTCAAAGAGTTTGATTTTATTTGGAGTAGTCCTCCTTGCCCAACTCATAGTTCTTTCAAGAAAATATGGATGAAAACAGGAAAACAAAAGATAGTTTATCCAGATATGCAACTTTATCAAGAGATTTTATTATTGATGCATTTTGCACCAAATGAATGTAATTGGGTTATAGAAAATGTTAAATCTTATTATAATCCCTTAGTAACCCCTCAAGAAAGTGGAAGGCATTATTTCTGGAGCAATTTTAAAATAAGTGATTTGAAGTTACCTAAGCTGGATATAAGATATGGAAAAACTGGTGGAAAGAGTTATGGATTTGATTTAAATGGAAAAGATCATGGAGATAAAAGAAAGCTACTAAGAAATTGTGTTGATCCAAAGTTGGGGCTTCATGTTTTCAATGCTTTATTAAAAGAAACACAGGAGGTTTTATTCTAAATAAAGGAAGATGGCAAAAATAATACATGGAAATTGTGTAGAGGTTATGAAGAAAATGGATAAAGAAAGTATAGATTTAGTAGTTACTTCTCCCCCATATGATAATCTAAGAGATTATAAGGGGTATGAATTTAATTTTAAGAAAATAGCAAAACAATTATTTAGGGTAATCAAAGATGGAGGAATAGTTATTTGGATTATTAAAGATGCAACTGTTAATGGAAGTGAAACTGGAACAAGTTTTAAACAAGCACTTTTCTTTAAGGAAGTTGGATTTAGATTACATGATACAATGATATGGTTTAAAGAAACTTTTTCTTTCCCACATAAACCAAGATACAGGGATTGTTTTGAATATATGTTTGTTTTTTCAAAAGGTAAACCAAAAACATATAATTTAATAGAAGACAGAAAAAATAAATGGGCAAACACTATTGTACATGGAACTTCAAGGATTAAGGGGGGAACAACATTCAGAAAACCAAATCATAATAAATCATATGTCAAAGAATTAGGAGTTAGATTTAATGTTTGGGAAATAAATACTGAAAAGAATAATAAATCTGGACATCCAGCAGTTTTTCCAGAAAAATTAGCTGAAGACCATATTCTATCCTGGAGTAATGAAGGAGATATTGTTTTAGATCCTATGTGTGGAAGTGGAACTACTTGTAAGATGGCTTTAAAAAATAAAAGAGATACAATAGGAATTGACATTTCAGAAGAATATTGTGAGATTGCTAAGAAAAGAATAAATGAAATAAGGGGGCAGAAGAAGTTAAATTCTTTTTAATGTTTCAGTTTAAGCAAAGAATAAAAATGAAAGACAAAAAATGCAAAACAAAAGGCTGCAATGAAATGATTTGTAGTAAGAAAAGTAAAAGTGGGCTATGTACAAAATGCTATATGGTAGATTATAGAAAAAGAAATAAGGATGATTTAAGAAAATGGATGAGAGGATATAGGAGTGAAAATCCTGAAAATGTAAAAAAATATAATAAAAAGTTTTATAAGAACCATAAAGAAAAACATTGGGGAAGAAATGGAGAGATTTATGATAAACATAAGGAAAGATTTAAAAGAAATTCAAAGAATTTCTATAAAAATCATAAAGAAGAAAAAATAGAATCTACAAGATTATATCAAAATAAAAGATATAGAGAAGATGAGGGATTTAGAATAAGAAAACAGTTAGGTAGTGCATTGAGTACAGTAATAAGGGTCTATATTAAAACAGGTAAAATAAGAAATCCCCTAAAGAGATATGGAATAGACTGGGAAGGAATCATTAAGCAACTATCCCCCATTCCTAAAAATAGAAGTAAATATCATGTAGATCATATAATTCCTTTATTTAAGTTTGATTTAACTAATATTGAGCAAATTCAACTAGCTTTTGCTCCAGAGAATCATAGATGGATGTTAGCTAAAGAAAATCAAGGGAGGGACAGAAAAGGAGTTTAAACTCTTTTGGGTTAATCTCTTTAAGAAACTAATAAAAATGGAATGTGAAAATGATGATTGCGAAAATAAGATAGATAAGGCTAATTGTGTTATTAGTGGAACTAAGGAAGATACCTATTGGTGTTCTGAAGCATGTTACCAAAATCACATCAATAATAAACATCCAGGAGACAAAGGATTTATTGTTTAATAGAAAACATGGTAAATAAAACAACAAAAACAATAGATGTAAGAAAGATATTTAGAGATATAAATAAGAGAATTAAAGAAAACGAAAATGTTATCTTTAAAGTTAATGGGGGAGAAAGAAGGGGGATGAGTTGTATGGCAATAAAGATTGGAGAATTAAATTTTGAGAAATCTAAAGGAGAAGCTTAAACTCTTTTACAGAAAAGACACAATGGATAAAAAATTAATACATATTAACATAAGGCAATGGTTCATCTTTACAGAGATTGGAAGCCAAGCAATTCCTTACATTTTAGATTTAACTGGAGAAGATGTTAATGATGATGAGATTTCAATTTGTATACATGAACAAATGTATGGGAGATATAAACTCTTTTAGATAAAACATGGTAAATAAAAAAAACAAATTCAAAACAAAACCTTATCTAAAAATGACACATAAGGAAAGAAAGAAATTGCAGGATAGTTTGGCAAATATTAAAATAGAAGATTGTAAATAAAAATGACAAACTTTAAACCATTAAAAAACTATATTTTCCATCTATTCAATAAATTAGATAATGAATTCTCATTCAAAAGTCCATTCCTTGATGCAGGATGTGGTGTTGGAGATTTTAGTTACTTCTTATCTGAAAAAGATCTTATAGGGGATGCAATAGATTTTTCAGAAGAAGCAATAAAGATAACAAAAGAATATAATAAAAAAGAATTAATTAATGTTATACTTGGAGATGCAACCGAAATCAATAAGAAATATAATCTAATAATCTTAATGGATGTGATTGAACACATTAAAGAAGATAAAAAGTTTATAGAAAATATTTCAAACAAATTAAATAACAATGGATATATCTTCATCTCTGTTCCAAATAATCCAGATGAGTGGGCATGGGATGATGAACACTATGGGCATTTTAGAAGATATACTAAAGAACAAATAAGAAAGATATTAAGAGATAATAACCTTGAAGTTGTTAAGTTATGGGATTTTACATTTCCAATATTTTATTGGATGAGAAAATTAAGTTTAAAGTTTATGAAACCAATATCAGAGGAAAGTTCAAAAGAAAATAAAACAAAGAAAAGCTCATTAAATCCTTACTGGGAAAGGGGATTGTTTAGTAAAATAATAAGTAATCTTCCAATATGGAAATTAGTTTATTGGATTCAATTCAAATTTAGGAATGGTAAAAAAGGACATGAGATAATTGTCTTGGGAAAGAAAATATGAAGTTAGAAATTAAAGTAGGGATGATAAGGATCAAGGTAGAGAACATTACAGGTATAAAAAAAGAGGAATAATTCTAAAAAAATAAAACCGAAAGGTTTATAAACCCTTATTTACTTACTAAATAGGAGTTATGTTAGCCAAAGTGGATCATGCGGAGCTCAGGTATTAACCTTTTTAAATCCTTTAGATGGAGGAATCCAAGCAGAGGTAAGGAAAGAATTGATAGTCTGATGTGAAACATAGGAAGTGAGTAGCTGACCTATGACTTCCACATCATACTCATCCCCTACGAAGCCTGGCACGGTGGAGGGTTCAATATATCCCCTTGTGTTATTGATGAGATAACGCAAGAAGATGAGGAGAGGATAACTAGTCTTTGGATTAGTTAAGTGCCGAGCCTCCTCTGCAATTCAACAAAAAAGATGGTGACAAAAAAAGAAAAAGTAATGTGTGAGGAATGCGGATTAAGGGAAGCTAAGATTGAATTTGCAAGAGAACCAACCTTTGCTATGACTCATGGTTTTGGAATCCAACATATTTGTAGGCAATGTTATATTGAAAAAATAGAGAAAGAATTAGTGATAATAAATAAGAACCTAAAAGAACAAAAGGCCCTATTAAAGAAAGAAGAACTTAAGGAGGTAAAAAAATAATGGACACATTTAAAGAAGTATGTTGGAAAAATAAGTTAGGTTTAAGAGAATTTGAGATTGTTAGAAAAGCATTTGTTAAATTTATTGAAGAAAAGTATAATCCAGATAAAACTACAATTGAATTATCAGACCTATTTGATTATTTTAATATAACTGGAGAAGAACTTAAGGAGTTATCTAAAAAATGAGTAAAGCTGATGAAGTAATAAGGAGAATTGAAGAAGAGAATGAAGTTATTAGCATAAAGATTATTGGAACGGATAAGAACAAGGCAGATGGATTTTATATTATAATGAATACCCAACAAACAATTAGTGATGAGAAAAATGTATTTCATTGTATAAAAAAGAAAACTCTAGGATTATTAAATGAAGCGGGAATTAGACACGAGATAATTTAAGATGAATATATTTAAAAGCATTTGGACCTATGTTATAATTATTGTAATAGTGATTGCAGGCATTTATGCTTATCAATATTTCACAAAAGATTCTATTAATCCAGGACAGCAAGACGAGTTTGCTGCATACCTAACAGAACAAGGGGCGATAATGTATGGGACTGATTGGTGTTCTTATTGTAAAAAACAAAAGGAATTATTTGGAGATTCTTTTAGATATATTAACTATGTGAACTGTGATCAAGAAAGACAAGTATGTGTTGATGCAGATGTAAAAGGATATCCCACCTGGGAGATAGATGGAGAGACTTATTCAGGATTACAATCCTTAGAAAGGTTAGCACAACTTACTAGATATGAGGGGGAGATATAATGGCTACAAAATATATTAATTTAAAGAACTTAGATCTTATGTAATCTGCTTTATGTCAAATTGACAAGGTAAGGGAGAAAGTAAATAACAGAAAGATAAGTAGTGTCGAAGGGATAAGAAAGATAAATAAGATCCTGGATAAATGCTTAAAGAAGAGAATAAAGAATCTAAATAAGCAGTGCAAGGTAACCTTGCAGTGCATTGGAGGAGAGGTAAAATGGTAAGGAGATATAAGAATGTATGAAACATATTGTGATGTTTGTAGAAATAAGATAGAAGAAAACTCAGAAGAAGAGCTCAGATTTGAAACATATGATTTATGCAAGGACTGCAGAAAAAAAGTTAAGGACTATATTAATCAACTTAAAAATAGAGAGATTTTATCAAATAATCAAAAGGGAGGTATAAAAAATATGCAAAATATAAAACAAATTAAAGTTAAAGTACATAGGGATGACTTTGTAGATGGCGAAGGAAGATTCCACACTAGAATTGAAATAGTAACTAGTCCATTAAATATTCAACAGGCTATTAAACAAATTAATCTAGTCCCACCAGGGCCAAGAGTAATAATGCGGAGACAGAATCTTCAACCACAGGCACAACAGATGCAGCAGATTCAACAACAAAACTTCCAACCAATGAATATTGGAGCCATAATGAAAATGGGTAAGGAGTTTTTAGATGCTAGTGGAGTAGATCTTAAAGAAGTTTTTAAAGAATTAACTCATGTAGAACCTATAGAAATAGAATCTGATGAAGATGTTGAGGAAGAGGATGATGAATTTTTAGAAGATGAAGAGTTTCTCCCAGTTCCTACAAGTGAAGAAGAACCTACAGAAGATGAGGAGAATACAGCTAAAGCTTATCTAAAGAATATGTTAGTTCCTGAAACAAAGCCTGAAAAGAAAACATCAAAAAACAAAAAGGAGGTAAAAAACAAAAAATGGAAGAAGACACAGAAAACAAAACAGAATCAAAGGAAGAAACTACAACAAAAGAAGTAGAACCTACGGAAGATTCTGGAGACGACTCAGAATAAGTAAGACCTTTTTAACTTTTTTCTTTTTTTACTTATTTTTATATTAAACAACAATGATGGTTTATAAAAACCCATATTCGAAGAACAATGAAAGGAGGATTTAAATGTTAACTGAATGGATAAACGCTAATTATACTACATTTATAGTGATGATAATCTCTATAGGTATTTGGGATTTAGTCTGGAAGCTTACTGCAATGTGGAAAGCTAGAGGTAGAAATTCTAAGGGATGGTTTGTAGTATTAATGGTATTCAACACTGCAGGTATATTACCAATAATATATCATTTGTATACTAAGAAGAAAGTTAAACCGGCTTCACAACCTGTTCAACCTATTTCACAATAAACATTTAAACCTTTTTAATTTTATTTTTTAATTATTCTCTATTTCTATCAAACCTTTTCCATATTTCGCAAAAAAAGGCCTGCCCTTTATAAACCTTTCGGTCAATAAGGATAAAAAACATCCATATTTCTTAAAATTTAACCACTAGTATATAAAGCTTTCGGTCAATAAGGAACTCAGCCTTTTTATATAAATCCTGTAAACAAAGCAATCCCTAAACCTATCAACAGTATCCCTGTTGCTAAATGAATATACTTAATGTTCCTTTCTTTCCAATTACTTATTTTTTCTGCAGAAGCAATTCCCAAGTAGATTATAATGGTTATTATAAGCATTGGGAATATGAATATTAGGTTGTAGAGTAATAAGTATGGGATTGTTTGAACTAAAGAGAGTCCCGACAGCGTCCCCCCTGCGATGATATAAGGGCCTACAGTGCAAGGTAATAGAAAAAGGGTAACAAGGATACCTATAATAAATGCACCTTTACATCCCGTTATTTTCTTTATTAATTGCTTAACTCTAGGCCTCATCTTCATAGGCATTTCAGATCCTAATGTTCCTGGCTTATATCTAATAAAATCTTTAATATTAATAAGTCCTAAGATAATTGCTAGCACTGCAAGACCTTTTGTTAGATAAGGATAAATTACTGAAGTAAATTGAGTAAAAACTTTAAATAGATTAATAATGATAAGCCCATAAAACATATATCCAATAAAGACTGCTGCAATAAATGATAATCCTCCAAAGATAACTTTACTTTTCTTCTCAGGATTTGCTAAAAGTATTGCTACAAGAACCATAACCATTACAGCTAAGGCACAAGGATTAATTGCATCAGCAAGTGCAAGAGTTATTATTTTGATTAAGGAGATCATTTTATATCTTCCTCGTAGAGAGGTTCACGAACCTCATCAGATATTTATATTGTTCTGGTTTATTCTTCCTGAGCCACAAGGCGAAGAACAATGCATTCAAGTGAGGACTCATGACCCCAACCTTATGGTGATTGAAACACAAAACAATCCCATTCATCACATCGTATTTTAATTCTTTTACTTGTCTAGGAATTATATGATGGACGTGAGCTCGGTTAGGTTTCTTCTTACATATCTGACAGATACCTTTATCTCTTTTTAATACTTCTTCTCTCCAGATTCTCAGATTCTCTCTTTCGATCCACTTCTTTGATTTAGTTTTCATGTTCACCTCTCAATCTTCATTCAATCCATATTTTTCTAAGAACAATTCTACTTCCTTATATTTTTCTAAATATTCTTTACCCCTCTTAGTTATATTAAATACTCTATGGTCTCTTGTTTTTGGTTTCCCACTTAGCTTTTTCTTACCTTCAATAATAGTTAGTTTAATCAATCTATTTCTTATTAGAATTTTTTCATGTACATCAAGGCGCGTTCTACAAAGATTTATTTTAGCAATTAATACTGTAGTAGAAACATCCTTATTTGAAAGTAGAAACTCAAGTAAGTCTTTAATTATTTCTAGTTTGTTTCTTTTTTGCTTTAACATTTTATTTTATAGCGGCGCAGGGATTTAAACCCCGGATCTCTAGAGCATGAGTCTAGCGCCTTAATCAGACTAGGCCACACCGCTATGATTGTTAACAGAAGGGGGTTTATAAATCTTTCTATAAATTGTTAGGATTATTTAATCTTGGATTATGGACGCTTATATGACAATTAGTACAAAGTAAGATACATTTTTTTAATTCCTTTAAAACTTTATCCTCTGACATTGTCCTTAATTTTTTCCACCTAATATCTTTTTCACAGGGATTTTTATGATGGAATCCCAGGGCCCCATAATTTTTATTATATCCACAAATCTGGCAACAACCCCCCTTTAGATTTACCATCTTTACTTTTTTATCATACCAATACTTGGATTGATAATTACTTGAACAAGCCCTACATCTATAAGATATTTTATTATTATAAATATAAAAATTAGATTCCTCTAAATGTTTATTACACTCAGGACATATTCTAAGACCCTTATCATCAATTCTATTCTTAAACTTTAAGGATTTAGTATTATGTTTTCCGAAAGGAGAACAATCTAAACAATACTTTCTACTACACAAATTTCTTTTCTTCCCATCAATAGTAACCCAGTTAGGGAATGTCTTTTTACATTCTTCACATCTTGGCATAATGTAGTTAGGAAATTAGACTATTTAAACCTTTCGGTTGTGCTACTTATGGAGTAGCCAGGATTTAAACCTGGATAACGATGCTCCAGACATCGGATGTTAATCATTGACATCACTACTCCTTATGGGACAGACCAGAATTGAACTGGCATCTACTGGTCTGGAACCAGTTATCCTACCATTGAAAGACTATCCCCTATTGGCATACTCGGAATCGAACCGAGGTTTCCTCTTTAGAAGAGAGATGTTCTATCCCCTGAACTATATGCCAGTAATGGAACCGACAGGATTTGAACCTGCATAAGCTTGGTCAAGAACCAAGTGCATCCCAGTCTGCCACGATTCCATATATGAAGTCGAAGGGAATTGAACCCTCATAATCTTGCTTAAAAGGCAAGTGCATTACCGGTCTGCCACGACTCCTTAATAGGCTCGGCAGGATTTGAACATGCAATCACAGCCGTATAAGGACTGGGCTTTACCATTAAGCTACGAGCCTATATAGGCCCACTCGGAATCAAACCGAGGATGCCGCCGTATCAGGACGGGAGTTTATCACTAACCTATGGGCCTCTAACGTCCAGGGGAGGATTCAAACCTCCATCCTTCGGGCAACAGCCGAAGATCATATCAGATTAGACCACCGAGACGTAATAGGCGAGAAGGGAATTGAACCCCCGTCTCCTGCATGTAAAACAGATATTCTACCATTAAACTACACGCCTATAAAATATTATTTGCTAAGAATGAAAAATCATGGACCCAGAGGGAGTTGCACCCTCCACAAGTTAATTGCAAATCAACTTCGCCACTCGGGAAACATGTGGGCCCTTTAAGCAATAATAATTTTGTCCCAATTATTCATCGGGGCTCTAGCTATAACTTTAGAATTAATCTTCTTCCTGACTTGTTTAGTGATAGTAGTTTGTTCCATATTGAATATTAGTTGCCCATAGTTGAAGGCATTTTAATCGCCTGATATATATCCCATTTTAATTACCTGATTTCTTTCCCACCTTAATTTCCTGATGTGAATGCCATGTTAATCTTCAGCCACCTTTTTATTTATTTTGTTTATCATTTTTTATATTAAATCTCCGAGGAGAAGGGCGTATCTTTTTGATCTCCTGCCTGACTCTCACAGCTTGGGTGATGTTATTTTGCCCCATCAACACCACGAGTATTATTTATACTAAGCAACCACCCTTTATAAACCTTTCGGTCTTTACTAGAAAGCCCCCAGCGAGATTTTAACACGCGTTTCCAGGGAGAAAACCTGGCGTCCTTGGACACTAGACGATGGGGGCGTGAAGGAAGTGAGGAGAATTTAACTCCCTAAATCTGGGTTGCAACCAAACATCCATACATTGAATATCACTTCCTTGTTATTTTAATTGATTATAGGATTTATTTGTGTTTTTCTGCCCATCTCTTTTTTCTACATACCTTACAACTAGAACAAATTTTAAAATAGGTATTTTTATTCTTATTGAATTCTCCTTTAGGCCTATAAACCTTACAGAGTGGACAGAAAAACAATCCCTCCTTATTTTCTCTTACAGGAGAATTTTTATTTCCAATCATTTCTTTTCTACTATGTTCTGATAAGCTCATTAATTTTAAATTCTTTAATCTATTATCTTTTTTATCTCCATTAATATGGTGGACAACCTCAAATCTATCAAGTTTTCTACCTAGATGTTTTTCCATAACTAACCTATGTTCATCTCTAAATTCATTTCTACTAATCCTAATTCTTTTGTATGGATGGACCATATTTATATTTATCTTATTTCCTTTATAAACCTTTCGGTTTTTAATGCCAGTAAGTGGATTTGCACCACTGAAGCACTAAGCACCAGATTTTGAATCTAGCCCATTTGACTACTTTGGTATACTGGCGATGCAGGTAGTTGGATTCGAACCAACGAAGCACTAAGCAAAAGGTTCTAAGCCTTTCTCATTTGACCACTCTGACATACCTGCTTATGCGGGTGAATAGATTCGAACTATCGTAAGCACTAAGCACTGCGTCTTAAGCGCAGCCCGTTTGACCACTCCGGCACACCCGCTTTTGGTTAGGATAGCGAGACTTGAACTCGCTTCTCAAGGATCACAACCTCACACTTTACCACATAAGCTATATCCCAAAGCCCTTGAAAGGATTTGAACCATTATCTTCAGAGTCGAAATCTGATGTTCTATCCTGTTGAACTACAAGAGCTTAACGCCTGGAGCTGGAATCGAACCAACTCATCATTGCTGATAACTCCACTTAGCAAGCGGGTACATTACCATTCTGTCATCCAGGCTTGGCGCACCAACGGGGAATTTAACCCCGATCCTCCGGCAGACAACCGGAGATAATAACATTATACCATTAGTGCGTAAATGGAATAGAGAGGAATTGAACCTCCTCCATTCGCGCTTCAGGCGAATATGCGTCCGTCACACTGCTATTCCATAAATGCGCCTAGAGGGACTTGCACCCTCCACTCAAGGTTGGAAACCTGGCGTGTAAGCTATCAACACCTTAGACGCTTGGTCTTCCCTGCAGGAGTTTAACCAACATCTCTCGGTCTACAGCCGAGGATAATAACATTATAATAAGGGAAGACAAATAGGGATACTCAGATTCGAACTGAGGTTGCCTGATTCAAAGTCAGATTTCCTTGGCCACTGGAAGATATCCCTATAAAGCTACTAGAGAGAATCGGACTCCCATCTAAAGTTTACAAAACTCTTATTCTACCATTGAACTATAGCAGCTTAACTAATTTTTAAAAGATTTAAACAACACGCCCAGTTTGGAATTAAACCAAAATCAATCTTAAAGTCTTAGAAAAATATTAGACGACTGGGTTATCATTGGAAATGATAAAAGTGATCTCCTTCGAGAAACTGTAATCCATCATAGCCACGACTAAACAAGTTCGAACATTGCTCTGTTTTTAGCGTGGTTATATTGATTTTCATTTTTTAATATTAAAAGCACTAAAGAGTATTCTCTACTGGAATCCTAGTCTGCCGCCCCGGAAGCTACCTCGCTAGCATTTAGTGCTACCTATCGAAATAGGTAATATTAATAGGAAACCACCCTTTATAAACCTTTCGGTTCTTACTAGAACTAGGTTTGTTACTACTTTTAAGTTAAGAGAAAGGTTTATAAACCCTAATGTATTATAAAATTTGAAGAAAGGAAGACTAAAGATGAAAAAATATTTTATAAGTTACTGGTGGATTGCTGAAAATGGGACTGAAGCATTCGGAGATTCAATTAGAACTTCTTTAAATAAGAATGTTACTATCAAAGAATTAAGGACGTGGAAGAAAGAGATTATCAACAATATGAAACCCGTCCCTCTTAAAAGAATAAATATTTTAAACTTTAAGGAGATAAAATAATATGCCAGATAAGATAACATTAGGAGACACAGTAAAATGTATAAACACTGGTTTCACTGGAATTGCTACAGCAAAGATGGAATTTATGAATGGCTGCATTCAATATGAGGTAGTTCCTAAAATGGGAAAAGATAAAAAGTATCCAGAGGGAGAATTTATAGATATACAAAGCTTAGAGATAATCAAAAAGAAATCAAAACCAATAGTCAAAAAGAAAAAAGAAGAGGAAGATGATGGAGGTCCAAATCATCCTTCAGTAAGGATGCGAGGACACTAATAAAAAATTCTAAAATTTCAGGGTTGAGTTGGAATAGAAAAACTTAAAAAGATGAAATCAAACTTAAGAAATCTGAAAGGAGGTATTATTTAAGATGGGAATTTATATAGATGCTGCATGCCAAAGTCTTCCTGATTGGTTACTAGGTCTTGCACTTATTGGAGGTATTGTTCTTTATTGTGTTGCTGGATACTTAATTTATCAACTAATTAAGGCATTCAAAGAAGATATTGACACAGACATTATTGTTCTGGTTATCATTCTCTGGCCTATAATAATAGTTGGAGGTATTGCTGTGGCAATATTTTACTATGTTTTTGGTTACATATTTAAGTTTTTTGCTATGCCAATAGTAGGCGCAGATAAAGCTGATTTAAGAGAATCTGAAGATAGAATCATAGATAAGATAGATGCTAAGATTGACCGTGAAGATAACAAGATAATGAAATATCTTGAGTACGATTACGTACCACCAAAACCTGCTAAAGCTAAGAAACCTGTAAAGGAAAAAGCTAAAGCAAGCAAAAAGAAAGGAAAAAAGTAAATAAAAAGTTTGTTTAATTTAGGGGGGCTTCGGTCCTCCGTTTTTTTATTTTTAGTTAGATAAGTTTAAGGAGAAAAAAGATATGGATATTGAAATAACAAAAACAGAGAAGATTAATTTATATAACTCTCTAAAAGAAATTAGGGGGATTTGTTTTAAAGATCCTGGTACTACTTGGGATAAAATAAATGAACTAATGAAATTAATAAACCATGCAAAAAAACAAGAGGTTAAATTAAAATGAGATCAAAAACTGCATGGACAATAAAAGGATTTATAAAAGCAATGGAAGAAGACATTGTTGGTTGGCTTGACGAAGTAATTGGAAGTGAGGCATACCAACTATACAGATTATTAGAACATCCAGGAGATATCCCTGAGGATAAAAAATGAAAGAAGATTTTAAAAAAGCTTTAAAGAAAAAGAAAGGAGGAATATTTGGAGGATTGTTCTTTTTGGGATACTCCTTAATGATATTTATTGCTCTCCTATCTATGGGTCACTCTGTTGAAACACTTTCTCAAGATGGCCTAGTAATAATTTGGGCAATTACTATTAGCCTTGTAGTTGGTTTCTTAATAAATATTAAAAATCTCCTTAGTTTAATCCTCCAGGATAATCTAGAAGAAAAATATCATTTATGTAAGAGGTGTGGAGGATTAATTAAAAGAGATAAAATTTTCTGTGTTGGATGCTTTAATAAGCTAAAGAGATTAGAATCTAATAGTAATGATGAAAATCTTATTCTTAAATATAAGAAAGTAATTAAACAAGGACAAAATAAGAAAAAATGAATCAATTAAAAAAACTAACCTTGAAGTATTTCTTTCAACAGAAGTGGGAGGAGATAAAGTGGTGGGTGATACCTATTTCGGTTATACTGGGAGTTATATTAATTGGATTCGGATTAGGAAGCTTTCCTGCTGAAAATGGAATCTATTCTATAAAAATGATAATAATTGGAGTATCTATCTTAGGATCCTGGTCACTAGTCGGAATCATTGAACTAATAAAAACATTCTGTAAATGGGTAAGAAGTAATTGGGATAAGGCTACAGAGAAAGCAATACATAAATTAAATGAAGATATAGATGAAGTTAATTATTATTCAAATGTTCCTTCTGAAGGAGATTTAGAATGATAGCATTATTATTACTTTACATTATAATATTCTCTCTGGTTTATATTATAGATTTATGTACTGCACTTTTACATAGGAAATTAAAGCCTAACAACTTTGCCAGAATAGAAGCAAACCAACGGTTTAAAAATTGCCTTGAGCAACGTGGAATCGTTAAGGGTATTTTAGCTTACATTATTCTATCTACCACAGAATCAATTATCTTATTCATAAGTGTTGGAGTGGCCGCAAGAGTAATCTTCGATGCAACAATTTCAAGGGGTTTGATGTTTACATTCCTACTATTAACTATTGTTCATACCTTAAGAACTTTAACAAATCTTATTGCTTTATTTAAGAAAGATAAGAAACCTCCTCAGAATATAAATAAAATGGAGGCACAAAGATGAATAATGAAGTTTATGAAATGATAAAGCCTGTAAGAGGAAGAGAACAAGAAGAAGAAAAAGAACCCTGGATATTTAGGTTTGCAAATATATATCCTAGATCTTTTTCTGTAGGAATTCTCGGAGGGTATTTTGTTTTCCTGGCTGGAATAATTGGTTGGGCCTGGGCAATTTATCATTAATTAGTTACAACTGAAAACCGAAAGATTTAAATAGTCTAAAATATTCTAAATAAGATAATAATATTACTAAAATGGAGGACAAAAGAAATATGGTATTTAAAGAAGTAGGTAATGAATTTCCAGAATCGTGGAATCCTGAAGCAGGAGAATCAATTGAAGGTATTTTTAAACAACATAAAATTGATGTTGGAAAAAAGAAATATAGTATTTATATTTTAGAAGTAAATGGTGAATTAAAAACTGTTTGGGGATCAAAAGTATTAGATGAAAGAATGCTTTCAGTAAAAATTGGAGAGCTTATAAGAATAACTTATGAGGGATTTAATGATCCTGAAAAAGAGGATTGGAAGAAATTCAAAGTGGAAGTAGATAAAACGGAAGAAGAAACTACTGAAGAGTTAGAGGCAGAAGCGGAAGATGAAACCGAAGGGAAACCCGAGGAACCTGAAGACTCAGAAGAAGAAGCTGAAACTACTGAAGAATAATTATTATTAAACTCTCTCTTGAGAGTATCATACTCAGGTCTGGAGGACTGGGATTTGATGGGTTCTGGAAGTAATAGAGAAGCACCCAAAATCTTCTCTCCCCCTCATTTATAATCAAAACAATAAAAAAAATGGATCAAAACATCATATCTCCTGTTAGAGGAAAAGAACCAAAAAAGAAAAGAGACAAGGTTAGAATTGTCCTAACTGTATTCATAATCTCATTTGTAATAGTTACCTCTATTTATCTTTCTTACTGGTATTTTATTCAATTGCCTCAAGTACAAGAAGAACAGATAAAGCAGTCCCTAGTTATAAATAACAGCTTGCTTAGAATTGGTGCAGATTATGGATATAGTTCTGCTATTCAACAGGTATTTGAAGAATCTATAAAGTGTGAGCCAGTTCCAATTACATTTAATAATCATACAATTAACCTCGTAGCCATCGAGTGTCTGCAACAAGATGCACCTCAATAATGTCTATGGAATAAAAGCAGAGAACTACTTCTCAAGTAGAATGAATAAATTAGGTTTTCAACATAAGTATGTAGATAAATGGTATGACTTTATTGTTGAAGGTCAAAAGGTAGAAGTTAAGAGTTGTGAGCTAAGTATAAAACAGACTAAGAATAAGGGGAAGAAAAGAATAGAGACTTATCGTTCTGGGAAATTCCATTTTACTAAAGAAGAAAATAGGGAGCTTCAATATAAGAAAAATATTTGGGTTTGTTTTATATTAAGGCATGAAAATGATTTTATGATTCTTGGGTTTATCAAGGCGAAGAAACTAAATAAAAGAAAGCATATTTGTATTCACGAATTAAAAAGACTTAAATATATTTCATTAAATCATTGGGTTGGAAAGGTTTTAAAATGAAACCTGAACCCCGCTTAGTTAATGAAAAACCTGATTTGGGATTTATTGTTGAGGGAACTAAAAGTATAGAAATCCCAGGAGGAGCTCTTGAGGAGTTTTGTCCTCATTTAGAACATTGTCATCGTAAAGATATAGATGCTAATTGTTTTTACAATAAGTTTTTGCATTGTGACGAGGCAAGAAAGTTAGAAGATGATTACCCTCTGTCTAAAAGAGATGCTCACTTTTTAGAGTATAGGGATATGGGAATTTGATTAAATTCAAAAACCCAGAGGTAGTTTGAAAAATATATATTTTTTCAAAACCGAAAGGTTTATAAAGGGTGGTTTCCTATAAATACTATGAATTTTAGTGAAAAGAGAAAAATAGGAATTAAAATGATGTTTAATATTTATGAAAGGAGGTATATAAAATAATGTTTAAAAAAATTATGACGATAATCGCCGGTGCGGTTATGATAGGGAGTACTCTTGGATTTGCTGCAGCGTCAGTAGGAACAGATAATGTTTTTGGAGATAATACAAATATTGTAGCTCCCGGAAGTTTAGATGCAGGTGCTAGAGTTAACCTTCAAGATTATATGGCTTCATTAAATATTAATGAGACAGTGATTACTAATGGTATTATTACCGAGGGAGAAATAGCTGCTATTAAAACTTCTAGCCAACCATTATACTTAGGAGATGTGATGTATGATACTAAATCTACATTTACAGAAACTCAATTGCCAACAGTGTTAGCAAGTGGAGAAGTAGATGGGGATGATGGAAAAGATTATGATTATGATCTAAAAATAGATGTTCCAAATAGTGAGACTAAATATGGAGAACCTGAAGATGGAGAGGATAATGCAATTATCTATACAGATTTTTCAGGAGAACAAAATTATAAGCTTAGAATAATATTTCCTACTGCGGTTGATGTTAATGAATTAGCTGGAGAAGAAATAACTTTATTCGGAAGAGAATTTACTTTTTCAGAAGATGAAGGAGATTTATCAATAGAGAGTATTGATTTATTTGAAAAGTCTACCATGGTAACTATTAATAGTGGAGAAACTAAATTTGTTGAAGGACATTCAATTAGAGTAGATGTTGAAGACACAAATAGTGCAACAATTTATGTTGATGGTATTTCAAAGAATGTTAATGATGAGGACTGGTCTGGGAAAATAGGAGGTGTAAATGTTTATGTAAAAAATATTCATGCTCCAAATGTTGAAGGATTAGCAAGATATGTTCAGATTTCTCTTAATGCTGAAAAGCTAACCTTATCAGATGGTGATGAAGTTGAAAGAGGAACAAGTAGTATTGATGGAACAAATGTTGAAATCAAACCTTCTGGAAACAAAGTAAAAGAAATAGTTATTACTGTTACTCCAAGTGAATTTGATGATGAAGTTGAACACTTAGCAATAGGAGATTATATCATAGACCCCGTATTCAAAACAATTAAGTTTAGTTTAGATTCAGTTACACCTGATTTAAAATCAGATGATAGAGATTACATTAAAGTAAAAACTTCTGGAGATGAAGATGCTAGTATTAGTTTTAAGAATAAGGCTGGAAAAGAATATAGTTTTGAGTTTATAGATAACAATGAAGTTACATTTCTAAAAGAAAACATTCCTGAAGATGGATATTTTATTACTGGAAATAATGAGTATACTCAAATATGGAGAGTAGAAAATATCAAAGTCGATGGGAATGAAAAAGAAATTAGATTGAGAGACCAAGCTAAAGATTCTGATTCTATTGAAATAAAGTTTGATGGAGCTGAAGGAGAATTTACTCTTGCTGATGGAAGCGTTGCTAAAATCTCTGGTGTTACTTCAACCAAAATCGAAGTATCAAATATAGTAGATTATGTTTACACCGACAATGGTGCTAAAATAACTTTTGATTTTGATGGAGTGAAAACTACTACAACAAAAGTCTATGAGAAATATCAACCAGGAACTGTTAATTTTGAAGAGTGTGTTTTGATGGAACCTATTACTTATGATATATATGAAACTGATTCATCTGGATCAAGTGAGTTTATGGGTAATTCAACTGTTGAGGGATATTACGTTTGTGAAGATTATTCTACAGATTTAGATGATCCTAACAACTACACAGAAGTTACTAATACAGAAGTAGATGATGCAAGAATTATCATTGAAGAAGAAACCAAATATAATGGTGGAAGCTTTACAGATAATGATGGAGCTCAACTTGGTAGTGAAATAATAATAGAGATTAAAAACTTAGACAATGAAGATGATTTAGAGTTAAAGTTATTAGGTTCAAGTTATATCGATGATGACAACAAATATCTTACAACAAGATATGGAACTTATGTTACGGAGAATGATGGAGAAAGAATAGAAATCTATTATCCTGAGGAAGCAATGTCAATTGATTTCCACATTGGAGAAGTTACATCTAGTATCACTTCACAGCAAGTAGCTAGTGAAGGAGAAGTTTCAAGAGTAATTATTGGGGGAAGTTGTATTAATAGTGCTGCTGCTAGTTTGTTAGGAAGTTCAACCCCTATTTGTGGAGCGGACTTTACTACTGCAACAGGTGTTGGTGTAGGACAAGCTATGGTTCAAACATTTGCAGACTCTAACGGAAAAGTTGCTATTTTAGTAGCTGGTTATGAAACTGCAGATACTGCGAGAGCTGTTCAATACTTAATAGATAATCAAGGTTACATCGACTTTACTGTTGTTGGAACTAGGAAAATCGTTTAGTTTTATTTGGGCCAGTGAGCCCGTTTTTCTTTTTTTTCTTTTAATCTTTAATAAACCGAAAGGTTTATAAAGAGCAGAGTATTATAAAAAATATGAAACACCAAATACTTCTCTTAATAATAATCAGTTTAATAATAAGCTTAAGCTTAATTTCTGCAGCAGAAACATTATCTGAAGATGAAGAAGAATTAAGTTTATTTGATAAGATCATCAAGTGGTTTAAGAACTTATTTAATTCTAATGGTGGAGGTCATACTAATTCTAAAAGTATTCTAAATGATTTTGAAGAAAAGGTTGAATTTCATAAATCCTCCTCTTGCGGGTGTTGCGGAGTTCATTCTAATTATATAAAAAATAAGGGATTAGATTTTGAAATAATTAATATGGAGGATGTTTCTCCGATTAAAGATACATTAGGAGTTCCTTCTGGATTAAGAAGTTGCCATACTATAATTTTAGGAGATTATTTTGTAGAAGGACATATGCCTGCAGAAGCCATAGAAAAACTTATTACTGAAAATCCAGATATTGCAGGAATTGCTTTACCAGGAATGCCTGAGGGTTCTCCTGGAATGCCTGGAACAAAACGAAGCGAATGGATTATTTATGCTGTAAATAAAGATGGAACTTCTTATGAATTCATTAGGATTTAACTAATGAAAGATAAGAAAATAGCAAACGAATTAGGACTCATTCTTGAGAAAAAAGAAGAGAGAAATGTTAAGAAATCTAAGCTTTCAAAAATCTCTCAAATAATGAAAAAAGCACTTAATTGTTGTAAGGAATAATAATCTGTTACTACCTTGCAGTTACAAACCAAAACCGAAAGGTTTATAAAGGGTGACTTCTTAGTTTTGTTACTACTTTTGGATTACTAAAGTAGAGAGGGTGGACTCTAATACCACATGACAGAAGAATGGGTTGTAATGTAGAAGACAAAGAGTATATTAATTGTAAAGAAATTATTTCTTATAATCTTATTTTTATTAAAATATTTAGAGGTATTTTCTAATGGGATGCAATCTCCTTACTGCATCAGGATTTGATGTGGCTATTGGAGGGTCATATGGTATGGCTTGGCTTGGATTAGTAATTCTTACTTTTATAATTATATTTGCAAAAAAATGGTTAGCAGAGGAAGGGGAACTTCCTTTCAACTGGATATTTGCGAGCGCCGGAGCAGGGTTGGCTTATTTAATTACAATAAGTATAAGTTGCTCATTCAAGTGGGCATTTCTTTTAGGTTTCTTAGGACTAGTAATCCTAGGCTTCGGTGGAGGATATTTTTTTGGCGGAGGTGAGAGTTATTAGAATGGAAAAGGGATTAGCATATTTAGTCTTTCCTTTTTGTTACTTAGTTTCTCCAATAATTGCTTGGGCTAATGGAGAGTCAATGGATAAAACAAACGAAAGGATTTGGTTAAAGTTAAATGGATATGAGATGAGGATTATTAGATGAGTAAAATCATTTGGATAACCTTTGCTTTTGCATTAATCTTAGGGCTCTCAATAGGATTTATAATTGGAGCCGGGACCACAGTCTATGTTGGGAAAGGTATGGTAGAAGACTTCATTGAAGATCATGAGTTAAGAATTATGCCTGCATTAGTATTTGATTTAAACAAATCAGAAATAAAAGATTATACAAAGAACCTTATTAATACTTCAGACATAATAGATACTGAGAGTATAAGAAGAGAAATAATAAACAAAATAAAAGAATATGGTGACTAAAACATGAAAAAGATTTCACACTGGAGCTGGTTAGGATATATTATTGGGATAGCTTTTGCGCTATTCTCTGCAATAAGATATTTCCTCCTCTGGCCTGATACAGACAGAGCAATTGTTTATATTGGTATTGGAATAATTATCTGTGCATTAGCATGGGTTTATAATAAATTACAAGAGCAAGGTAATACTCTAACTGCATTGGAGGAATATTTAGCAGACAAACAAGATGGTAAAAGATAAAACAAGAATAAACAGACTTAATCTATGGATATTAATTGGGATCTGTTGGCTATTACCTCAAATGATTATATTATATTTTCCTGAAGGATTACAAATGATAAAACCGCTTGCACTATTATTATTAGGATACTGGGTAATCTTTGGTAAAAGTTTAGATAAATTCCTTTTAGAAAATTGGACTCATAAAAAGAAAATAAAGAAGAAAAAGAAAGATAAAAAAAGAGAATCTATTATCTTTTCTAGATATACAAATTTTATTATTGGAATAATTTCTCTAGTTATAGGATCTTTACACTCTTTATTATTTGGATTCGGATGGAAGAATATTCCACTATTAATAATTGGAACAATCTTATTGCATTCATTAGTCTCTGAAGATAAGAAAAAAACTAAAATTAATGGGAAAAAAGATGGACAAAAGTAAACTAACAAAATCACATAAAGCAAGACTAAATAAATTAACAAAGATAGAGAAGAAAGAACTAAATCTATTTGTTCAGGCATCCTCATTAGGATGTTATTTACTTCTAGTAATATTAGTACTTTTATTATCCATACTTATGGGGGCAGTTACTTTTTTAATTACAATGTTTATGTTTTTTCTATTCTCCTTATTTTTAATAATTGGAGGCATATTCTTTGGTAGAAAAATATTAAATGGCAAAAAATAAAAAACAACAACGAGGACTCTTAAGTTTTAGTGATAGGATGTTTATATTAGTAATCTTTTTCTTAGTTGGTATCTGGTACCACTTTGACATGTTTGGTTTTCAAACAAAGACTACTTTGTGGCTAATGTTTATAATAGCATTACTTTACTTTATTGCTTACATCGAATCAGTAATTAGATTATTTAAAAATGAAAAAACAAGGAAAAAAACAAAAGAAAGATAAAGAAAAATACTCATATTGTATCCCTAGTCCAATGGCGAGGTTTATGAAGAAAGTAGATGATAGAACCCAGATGGAAGCATCTTTGTTAAGTATGTTTATGTTATTAATTGGTCTGATGGTATTTACAATTTATACTGCCTTATTTTCAGACTGGAGTTTTTGGATGAAGGCTATGACTATTTTTAATGGGTTGTGTGGATTTATTTTTCTTTTTAGCTATTTAGTAACAACCTTCCAACAATATCAGGCCTTAAGGGAAACACAAGAGATTGTAGGTCAATTTGGAAGCGAAGAACCTTTTCCACTAAAGGGTGCCGATCCCGAGCAATTAGTTAAAGGATTATCAGATTCAAAATTAAGAAAAGGGAGGTTAGAAAATTAAAATGGATCCAGAAAAAGAAGATTACGAAAACCTTGGGGAAGAACCTCAAGTAGAAGCTCCTAAGCAGGTAGTAAAAGAAGTTAAACCTGTTGAAGCACCTGTAGCTCCTGTAGCTGTTCCAGAGTTAAGATATGTTGCATATCATTCTCCTGAAGAGAAAGGAGTAGTAGATAAAGAAACAGGAAGGTTACTTCCAAGCTTAGATAGTCAAATGGCTGAGCTTTTGAATAAGATGGATGATTTGGGAAAATCGGTAGGTTAAAATGGATAATAAAGAAACTTCTAAAAAACCCGGAGATAGGGTGTTTTTAACTTTATTTATTATTATGATCCCTTCTTTGATTTTGGCTATGTCTGCTACCATAACTAACTCTTTAATAAGAATTCCAATACAAGTTATTTTATTACTATTACAATTTGTAGTGGTTAAAAGTTTTATTGATGACTACCAAAAACTGAGGGAATAATTTAAACATTGAAAATGATACTTGTCTCACTAATCTATAATAGAGAAATCTTGAATTTTGCCATTCAGGATAAAATAATTAAATATACAGATAGAAAGTGGGGCAAGTGGATTCAATGTATCCCTGAAGATAAGGGATTTAAAATGAAGGTAATAATGTCTCGGGGTAAATTTCCACATTTCCTTATAGAGATGTTTACATTGAGTGCTAAGGAAAAGGCAGAATACGAGGCAGCCAAAAATGAAGATGATTTAGCTGAAATCATTATAAAGGATGCTAAGGATAAAGGATGTAAACTATTATCTAAGGAAGTTAAGGAAACAACTCCTGAAATAAAATCTGAAAAGACTACAGATGTTAAACCTAATGAAAAACCTAAGATGGAGAATAAGATTATTAAAGATGAATCTAAACATACACCAATTAAACAAGAGGATCTATATAGGGCTATAATGCCTGTGAGAGGATATAAACATGACACTTGATAGTATAATGAATTGGATGATGCCAATATTAATAGTATTCTTTTTTGCAGGTTTACTTTACATTAAGGTTAAAGAACCTATGGATATATTCTTGGGTTGGGTTGGAAATGGAATTAAAAATCTATTATCTGTTGGAAAGGAGAAAGTAACTGAATCTATTGTAATGGATACTGAGATAGTTTTTGATTAAAGATGGGACAAAAAGAAATATTAAAACAAGAGAATTTTAAGAAAACAACAAAGAAAGACTTAGAAAATTATTACACTTATGTTTACAAATGTATTAAATGTAATAAATACTATGGGGATGAAGAAGAAGAATCAGAACCAAGTTTATGTCCAATTTGTGAAGAATATTAATTTAATAAAATGGTAAAAGAAAGAACAAGAACCTGCAAGTGTTGTAAACAAGAAGTGACAATTAAACCAGGTTTTCACAATTTTAAAAATCTACTTAGAGCTCCAACATTAGATGAATGGATAACTCTATTTATTATAATCATGGTGATTGCTTCTGCTTATATTTACAAACAAGATATAGAGGCAATTAAAGAATACTATGAGGGAGGAGATTATTGTTATAACCAAAGGATATCTTCTGCAAGTACAATAACAAATGAAACTAAAACAAGAGTAATTAGTTTTAATATGGATGGTTTAGATGTTGGTGATGGAGGATAAAAAACAAGTTAAAACTGATTTTAATAAAGTCCCCTTAGTCTACCTTTATATTTATAAAAGGATTAAAGAAAATACTAATGGGGTTGGTGATATCAATTATAGAAAATTAATTTTTGAGCTTAATAAGATATTATTTAAGATTCCTAGAAAATACTATGATATTTTGATTAAAGAACTAATTGACTTTAATCTAATGAAAAAAATCTCTGGAGGAAAATCCCCTGTATATAAATTAAATCATGAAGATTATCAATCTAGAATTGATGAGCTAGATAAGTTAAAAAAATCAGGGCTAAGATTTAAGATAATAAATCAAAAATATAAAAAACTTCTTAAAGATGTAGAAAATGCTGAGTCCTTAGAACAAAAATATAACTTAATTAAATGCGATTATGAAAAATTTCTAAGAAAGTTAGAACTAAAAAAATTAGAAGGGAGTCATTATTGGTAACACTCTTTGTTCCCAACACCTCTCTTTCGAGAAATATTGGTAGTCTTTTTTGGACTCACTGATTTCTTTCCCCCTATTTCTTATAGACCAAAAGGTCAAAAAATAAAAATAATTAACTAATTATACCGTTTTCTTTTGCGATATCATAGAATAAAGCTATTGAGACTAACAATAATGCTAGTGCAAAGAATCCTGGAACTAAATTAATAACAGTTATTCCCCAACCTAAATTCAGATAGTCATCACCACAATAAGTATAGCTTACTTGAGTTTGGTTATCTGAATTAACTATTGCAATTACTGTTGAAGTATTTACAAGAGTATATGTTCCTGATGCTGCAGTAAATACATAATCTGTTGTTTCAGTAAATGTATCTCCTGAATTATTATTCAAAATAATATTTGTTAAAGGGCAGTCTTCTACCTTCCAACTTGTTGGATTATTTGTTACTGTATAAACATAACTTTCATTAATACTTTCTCCAGCGTCCCATGCTCCTGCTATGTTCGAACTAATAGTGTCGTTAAACTTATTACTCTTCGCAGTTACTTCTAAACCTATATCTGCTACTTGAGCTACTAGAACTATTCCAATAATTAATGCTACAAAAGCCGCAATCAATTTGCTCGTGCTTGACATTGACATTTTTTATTTTTTATTACCCCCTTTCATAAATGTTAAAGATTCTCTAAGAAATATTATTTGTAATACCATTAAGAACTAAACCCTCCTTGAACTACTCCTATCCCTACACCAAGCGCTACTGCAGCAACTGTAACAAATAAACAAACCTTTACAGCAGAGGCTGAGGCATTTATTACTTCTCCTCCTTGATTTTTAAAAAATTCTGTGTTGTTTCCCATTAAGGGATGTGATATATATCTATCTTACTAGTAAAACTCTATATTTAAATACTTGTGTTCTTACTAACAAATTCCATTAGGATTTGCCCGGAGTTATTATCAAGAGAGTTGGATCAGGAGGATCTATCTTTGCAGGAATTTCATTTCCTGTTTGGATTATAACTAGCCTTTGCTAATTTCATACTCTCTCCAAAAGTTTTATTTGGATGTTTCTTCTTATAATTAAGCACATGTTTTATCCATGCAGTTTGTTTTCTCTTTTTCTTTTTAGTTTGTTTTTTCATGTTTACCTCCTTTTCCTATGTTTTCTATATAAAACCTGTTATCTTTTACTATAATGGTTCTGAGTAAGCCTAGTAAGGCATTGTAATCTAATTACTTCTTTTGTTTCTTCTTAGCCTTCTTTCCGCCTCTTGCCATTTCTGATCTACCAATAGTTAGGTTTCCTTCATCAGAAGTTCCACAGTAATAGAGAAAACCTTTTTCTCTTTTAATATCTGTTTTTAATAGTATCTTTTTTCCCATTATTTTATTTACCTCCTTTTATTAATTTCCTAAATTTAATTACCACTTACAAGTTCCTTTATCACAAGACTTTTGCATAGTGTCTCTAAGATTATCTAGGTCTTGTTCATATGTTGTTGGCTCTCCTTTTTTTAATTTTCTTTTCTTATGTCTATCATCTATTGGAGTCCAAGCTGAAACACTCTTCACGTTTGGGTTTTGTATTCCTTTATCACTCATTTTATTAACCTCCTTTTTTTTTATAATTGATTAACTGCTCCTCCAACTGCTCCAATTAATGGAATTGCTATTAAATTAGTTACTCCTAATTTAGTAATCCTTTTTATATGATTATCATTTTTATTTCTACTTACTTTTCCCTTTCTTTTTTTTGGAGGTTTTAATCCAAATTCTAGTTCCTTAAGGTTATGTGCTACTAATGCTACACCCATTAATCCTGGAACCATTCCTGCTATTGTTTTTGTTACCATCTTGTTTTTTACCTCCTTATATTTTGTTTAAATTTATCTTCTCTAACAACTCCTTGCGTTAGGATCTGAACAAACCTTTTTAGGATCTATAAATAATCCTGTTGGTGTTGAATCCTTTATCTTTGTTGGGCTAGGTTTTAGAGCAAAACTAACTTCCCCTTTCTTTCCATCTAATCCAAATTTTGTATTTTCCATCTTTGTTTACCTCCTTATATTATAAATTTATCCATACCTTTTATTTTTAAAAGATTTGTATCTTTTATTTTCAATAGCCTTGTGTCTTTAATTTTTAAAAGATCTGAATCCCTTTTATTTATTAGGTGATCTCCTAGAGACAAAGCCGACTTCTTTAGTTTAATTTCTTTTCCATACATTTTTATTTACCCCCTTCTAATTTTTTTAATTTTAATCCTGCCATTGCTTTCTAGGTTCATCTAGATCAGTCCCCCAGTCTTCATCATCTATGCTAGCCTTAGGAACCCAGTTACTATCGGGTTTGGCATCCCTAATCTTTTCTGGTATTCTTCCGAATACTATTTCTCCCTTACCCATCTAATTTACACCCCATTCAGGAACTCCCTTAACTTTACATTTAGGGTCTTTCATTATGAATGTTGGGCATCCTGATTTTGGTTCTTTATACATTGGTGCTACTTTCCCTGGTTTCACATCCCAATCATACTCTCCACTTTTTTTATCGTATATCATTATTTTTTACCTCCTTTTTTTGATTTCTTAGTTTTAAATGGTTCAAAGTTTCTTGCATCCTTGAATGGAATTAAAGGCAAGACTAAGTGACCTACTCCAAGAGTTAATCCGGCTCTAACTAAGTCTCCTGATTCTACAGGCCTTATTCCAAATTTTATATCTTGTTTTATTATAATCCTCCTCCCCTAATGAACCAAAGGGGAACCTTTCTATTTCCATTGAACCCATGACCTATTGCATAAAATCCTGCATCTTCCAATATCTTCTTCTTTCTAAAACGATTTTTAAAGTTAACATTAACAGTTCTTTCACCAATCCCTAATGTTGCTGGGAAACTATCTGCTAAAAGTTTTTTTAACTCATTCTCGTTGTCGTTTATTTTATTTAAAAAATTCATTATAATGCTTCTCCTGTTGCAAACTTTTCAGATATCCTTCTGTGTACAATTGATCTCCCTGTAACTGGATCTATTTGAGTAAATAGTTCTCCTCTTGGGTTTGTTTGGGGTCTGTCTCCTAATGTAACTACAGATACCTCTCCTACGCCTCTAAGCTCCCCTCTAGCGATATTTGGGGCACTTAGTATGCTACCCCCCTGTGGAGTTAAAATTCCCCTTCTACTAAAGTCTAAGTTCTCTCTTGGAACTCCCTGTGCAGGTAATTGTTGTGGTGCATGTCTTGGTGTTTGTGATAATACTTGGGCTTGTTGAAACTGTTGTTGGGCCCTTTGTTGAACTACTTGAACAGGAGCTACCTCTTCAAATTGTTGGGGTGGAACTTCTTGTGAAGGTTCAGCCTCAAATTCATCCCCATTAATTGGAGGACTCTCTCCTGTCTGAATTGCTTGAACATGAGCTAATGCTTTTATCCTTGCCTTAGCTTTTTGTTCTGATAACCATTTCTTATAAACATGAATGGGTACTGGTCCTCTCCCAGGGATAGTGAATTTATATGATCCCTTAGGTCTTCCCGCACTAGCTCTAACTGATTCTCCTTTTCTTGATTTTCCTTTAGTTTTCTTTTTTGGAAATACTGCAGGAACTCCTGCCAAGATAACTGCACCCTTAACTGCCTGCTCTGCTACAATCGGTTTTCTGATTACTATCTTCCCCTTAACCTTTCTAGTTAATAATTTTCTTAAAGGTCTTGGATCTGAAGATCCACTAACGAATGCCTTAGTTCTTTGTTTTCTTTTAACCGCCTTAATTTTAGCGCCTACTTCTCTCAAGGTTCTCTCTTCTTTAGTCTCTACTCTAAATGGTTTATCTTTTTTACTAAATGCCCCTTTTAAAACAGATAATAATCCATCCTTACTAGCATCAAAAGGTTTGCAATCCTTATAATTCATACTACCATCCATATCTGCATCTCCATAAGGATTTATTCCTGGAAACTTTTTCTTAATTTGCTGATAGTTCCAATTCATATATTTCCCTTTGGGTCTTGAATTATTAATTGGATACATTGGCTTTCCACCATTTAAGAAATTAATAGGTTTAACTTTAGAATTTGATTTGCCTTTGTTTATTTTAGGTCCATTCTTTTTAGAATTGGGAGAAATTCTTCCAGGACCTAAGAAGCTTGCATTAGATTTGCCATTAAGGTAATTGGGAGTTCTTTTCATCCCGAAGAAGTCTACTTGGTTTTTCTTAGGCATTTATGTGTGATATATATTTTTTACTAGTATTCTCATATATTTAAATACTTGTATTCTTACTAACAAATCTTAAATAGGTTTGTCAGGAAGTCTCTTTAAGACTTACTATTTATATATTTCCTCCTTTCATTTATTGTCCTCCCCCACTTTCTATAAATCCAATTAGTTCTAATATGAACATTGTGAATATTCCTATCACTATCGGGATTGTTATAATTGGATGCCCATATCCAATGGTCATTGATAATATAAAAAACATACTAAAGATAATTACTGTGAGGAAACTAACTCCTCCCATCATTAAAATTATTGCCATGATTACTAAAAGTCCAACTACACTTATCCAAAATCCTCCAAACAAATTTTCAACTAGCAAGGTCCAAAGATCCATCATTTTATTTTATTCCTCCTTTTATTATCCTTTTAAATTTAATATATCCTTTCATTTTAAACTCCTGTGCTTCCAGTCCTCCACCAATTAAGGCATACCATTACCCAAGCAAGACCTAATGCTCCTGCAGTTAGTGTAGCAAATATAATTGCAGGAGTACAGAAACTTCCAGCAGAACAGGCAAATGCTCCTATCTCTCTATTTATTAAATTAAATAAACTTACAATAGGTATAGCACCTAAACCAATAAATACTGAAAATAATCCTGCAAAGTAAACAACATCTGCTGGTTGATATTTAAAGAATCCTGCGGCTATGGATGCCGTTACAATAAATGCGGTTACACTTACTAAGAATATCAAAAGCGCAGATTGAGACCAACTATGAGGGTTTGTAACAAAATCATATAAATAATTTGTAGTTCCATTAAGACTTACATTATTCCCATACTGAAGTGGAACTGCAGCTTCACCATCAACACTTATAGTATTATCAAATAACCCAATAGATAATTGAACTATTACTAATATCATTGCTAAAGTTAATAATTTCATTATGAGTTCCTCCTTGCAGTAGCTAAAACTATTGAGGCTGCCATAAACGAAGATAAGATTGCTAAGATATAATTATTCATAAAGTTAGCAACATTAGTATTCCCAAAAAGGCCAGAATAATAAAAGAATCCTTGCCCTGTTAATCCTCCGGCTAAGCTTCCCATCCAGATCATAATAGTTATTCCAATAGCAAATGCCCCAGGGTATTGACCATCATAATTCCCTATGGATTTATTAAACAAGGCTAATATTATTGCCAAGAACATAAATATAAATACAAACTTAGAATACTCTATCTTATTATTTAGATCAACTTCTTCTGCACCCCATTCATCAAACAATGTTGCAAAGTTTTGCCAGAACTGTTTAATTGTTCCAGTATCTGAAACACTCGTTTTAATTAATCTCCAATAAGCATCTGCTTCTAAAAGAATATTCCCATTCCCAGTATCTACATAATATCTTCCTTTGATATTCTCTCCATTAGAAGCATTATACAAGAAGGATAAAATACATCCAGAAGGAGTACAAGTTGAATCTGTTGAATTAAGAATCTCTCCCCCAGTAAGATTTAATATTTGGAAGCTTGCATTGACAATATTGTTTTGCTCTGCAAATAAAGTATAGGTAAAGTTAGTCATCCCCGGAGATAATATTCCTGAACGTGGACCTCTTGTGTATCTTATTCCCTCTATTTGAGAAACATAGACTTCTTCAGAAGCAGTTCCACAATTAAGAGTTTGAGTATAAGCTGCTTGTGTGGGTCTAATTGTTTGAGTAGTTCCAACACACCCTAACTTAACAAAAGTTAACCTATGATCGTAGTCTGGATTAACCCAGAAAGTAACTAGCCCTGAACTGTCAGTAGTATCTTGACCAATCAAAGTCCATAATCCTGAGAACTGTCTTTCTATTTGTACTACAACATTTGAAACGGGACTACCAATTGTATTAACTGTTTGGATTGAAGAATAAATTCCATCTGAGGTAGATAATAAATAAAGGGTTTGTTCAGTAGTAGCATTTGTTAAATCTGCAGCTCTTACATGAATTCTTTGAGGATAACCTGATGCAGAATATTGGAATGTTAAGGTATTATGAAGAGTTTTATCTGCAGGACTAAAACAATAAGTATAATTATTATTATCACTAGTATTAGTATATAATAAAGATTTAGTTTCATCTCCACTACCAATATAATAAATCCATTCAGCTAAGTCTGATGAGGCATTCAAAGCAGTAAGGCTCTCCTCATCAAGAAATGTGAAATTAATATATGGGACATTGTTTGTTGAGTTACATATTCCAAAAGTTATTGCAGATACATTTTGTTCATTTACCAAAGAAGATATTTGGATTCCAACATAAGTAAAATTCCAATGAAATGATTTGTTTCCATATCCTGTTCCTGTAGGAATATCCCTGGTGCTACTCCATATCTCTCCAGATTGGGTTCCGGCAGATGAAGTCCCATTATAAATTAGATTTGCTGCAGTCAACGAAGAATTTGCAGTTACATTTATTGTAAATGTTTCTGAGGCAGTTTCATAGGTTTGAGTATTATATGTTTGTAGATTTTCAAATATCTTATAAACCCAATTAATATAACTAGAATTTATATTTCCTAAAGAATCATTTGCCCAAATAGTTAAATTATATGGAGAGGTTGAAAGATTAAAGGTTGTTGAATTACTTGCTCCATTTAAAGTAGTATTTGTTCCATTATAACTAAACCAAACACTATCTAAACTAAGATCAATTATACTCCAACTTAAAGTTTCTAATTTATTTTCATAACCATAATCAACAAAACTTGTTGGTGAATTAATTGTAATTATTGGAGCCGCAGTATCTATAATTAAAGTTCTATTCTCTTTTGCAAATATACAATCTCCATCACTCGCACAGGCTTCATAGGACCAAAGAAAAATTCCATCAGAAAATGTTGAGTTTAAAATACTTGTATTTATATTTCCAGTTAATTCTTCTGTTTGGTTTCTATTCCAAACACCAGTCCCGTTATGCCATAAACTCATATTAGTTAGTGTTGCCCCTGCAACTATTACCGTTGCATTAAATTCTATTTCATTTATTGGTGAAACATAATTATTTGCAGGAGAATTTAATATAATTGGGACTTCAAAAGGATAAGGGAGACCATTATTTGAACTATATAAGTTTTTAAAATCCTCATCAGATTTAGTAACATTCCAAATTCCTACCTCATCAATTACTCCTGTTAAATAGTTTTCAGCACCACTATAACTTCTTCTACCTAAATTAAATGGGGCATTAGTATTTGCTAAATTACCAGTTGTAGTAAAAAAACCATCTGGTTGCCCATTAAGATAAAAATAACCTGTATTATTGGTAGAACTAAAACTAACCCCTATATGATAAAATGTATCTACCTCAAGAAGTGTATCTCCTGTATTAGAAGAACTTAGAGCTGCAGCAGTAAAGAATATATGCCCTGAACTAATACCAAAAGCAAACTCTCTTCCCAATACATTATCATCCTTTGCAACTGCAATTTGTTGTCCTGCAACATTTGTAAATTTAACCCAAGCAGAGATAGAAATATTATCTGAACTGATTGTAAAATCCCCCATATCAACATAATCACTAGGAATAAAATCATAAGCAGTATTAATTTTACCTGCTACATTTTGTTCAGCACCATTATTTGTTCCATTATTAAGACTTAAAGAATCTATTGCCTCTCCTGAACTTTCATCAAGATTCCAATAAGCAACTAAATTATCTATAATATTACTTGAACCCCAAACTGCCCAAGATTTTAGAACCTGTCCTTGAGTAATATAAATCCAATCAATTGTGTGATTAGGATTCTTTTTCTCTCCTTCTAATAAAACCTTATAAATTCCTTTTTCTAATTCAGTACCTAATTCATAATGGTTCCCATTAACATAAATTTGATAACTTTTTATTTCTACTTCTTCCCTTCTTCCATCTTCATAAATTCTTTCAAAAATAATATCATCAACTAAACTTCCTTTTTCATACAAAGTTATTGTCTGAGTTGCTGAACATTCAATTCCACAAGTATCTGTATTCTCATCCAATGTTCCTTCCCATAGCTTCTTTCCAAATCCAAAGCTATTCCTTATTTCAATATCTTTATAACCTGCCTTACCAATTCTATCAATATTCTTATCTATTCTATTATCAAAATTAGCTGCAGAAACTACTGGAACTAAAACAAGCAAGGCTAAGAATATTATGCTTAATACAAAGAACTTTTTACAACTAGTTATATCTTCAATCATATTAGGATTAGAAAACTAATCAAAAGCTAGGTGCTTGCTGATCTCCAACAGTACGGCTGTACATTAGTTTACTAACTCCCCCTATTAAAATTATTAGGATTATGTAAGGAAGATATAGGTTTATTGCAAGACATGCTACAGTATCTGTTACGAGGCTTGAATTATAATCTAAGGAGTTAGTTCCAATCTCTCCACTTTTGTCATAATCAAATCCAGGACAATTAAGATTGTCTGATTGCTTTGCAATATCTAAAATAGATCTAAGCGCAGGTATAAATGCAATCATTATAGTAATTGTCATAAAAAGGAACAGTAAGTTTACTATTACCATTTGCCCACCCTTATCTTCAGTTATGCTTCTCATAATTTTCTATCCCCCCTTTCAAAGTTTTTAAATCTGAGGATTTTAAAACCCTTTTGTTTTTAAATTTGTTTTCCATTCTATTTGTTGTTTCTTCCTTGGCAAAGTATTTACTAAGCCTCTCAGGTTTTGAATGAGAAGTAAAATACTTTGGGACCTTAAATTTGAAAAACTTAATCATATTCTATTCCCCCTCCTTTAACTTCATGAGGGTTCCATTTAGCATGTTGAATATTAGGATCTCCTTGAAGTCGTGTGGAAGGAGTATTCCAGAAGCTTTGGTGTCTTAGTTTTTTCTTTTTTTCATCTTTCATTTCTTCTTCCTCTTCTTTGATTTAGTTTTCTTTTTAACCTTTTTTGGTTTCTTAGGTCTAGAAGATTTCTTTTTCTTAGCTGGCTTCACTATCTTTGTTGGTTTTATTTTAAAGATAGTTTTTGATTTTGATACCCTTACTCTTCTTGCCTTAGCGGCTCTTGATCCAATCAAACTAATCTCTGCTTTTTCTCCAGGACTTTGGATTCTCTTTGTTTTCTTTTGAACAATCACTCCAGGATCACTCTTAGATTTTCTAAATAATTTAGAAGGTTCTAAAGGTATTATCTTTCCATTTGATTTAAGTCTAACACTTGCTACGGCAGTATCTAATGCCTCTTGCTTTCCAAATGCCGCAGCTCTTTTAGCTTTCTTAAACTTTCCTAGAGCAACCCACTTCCCTTTTCTTTTTACTTCTGGAGTGAATACTACTTTTTCTTTTCTTCTCTTCCTTGGAACCTTTACTTTTGGTGTTACTATTTGCGAACCTGTTGGAAATAGAAATCCTGTAGGTTTTGTTGGAACCTTTGGTGGAGCTCCAGGAATTATTCTAGGTGTTGTAATAACCCTCGGAGTTTGAACTAATTGAGCCGCCTGAGCTAATCTTTGAGCTTGGGTCATCCTTGGAACCTGTATTTGTCCTGGAGTTTGAATTAATGAGGGAACTTGAATAGATGCAGGGATTTGAATAGACTTAGGAATTTGGACTTGTCCAGTTTTAGTTCTTATCTTAGGAATTTGAACCTCTGTAATTCCAATTTTTATTTTTGTTTGGTCAATAACTTTAATATCTGGTTGTTCTAAAAATATAGGAGTAACTCCTAAATCAGTTCTAATTTCAATAATTGGTCTAACTCCTGAAATAGGAGAACCTGTCCTTTCAATAGGTATAATTAAAGTTTCTTCAGGTGGTGCAAATTGAGGTCCAAAAAATGCACTAGCCTTAGTAACTCCTGGAACTGCTCCTGGTACTTCAACTATTGCTGGAGAGGGTATTTGTTTAGGTAATGTTATTCTTTGTCTTGCTAACTGTTCAGCTATCTTTGCTGCTGCCTCTGCTCTTGCAGCTTGCAAAAGTCCAATTGATTCTTGGCTTACTTTAGGAATTACTTTTGTAGTAGGTTCTAATACTTGGGGTTCAAGTGGAAATACACTTGTTGGAGGTATTGCTGCTCTTGGAGAAGGTACTATCTCTAATGGAGGAATAATGTCTGGAGCTGGGGGAAGTTTTGTAAGCTTAGCTTTCCTAGCTATATCTAATAACTTCTTTGTCTCTTTAGTTTGTTTTAATATCTGTGTTGCTTCTTCTATTTTTAATGCTTCTTGAGCCAGCCTTGTTGGTGGAGGAGTAGGTCTAAAAGTAACTATAGGACCTGGTGCTTCAACAGTAGGAAGTATAATTGTTTTACCACTAACTGTAGGAATTTTTCCAGCTGCTCTTGGAAATGGTTTTGTCACATCTTTAATACCTGTAAGTGTTTTAAATAATTGAATCTTTTCTTGTTCTCCAAGAGGCATCTTTTCAGCAATAATAACTAACTCTTGTCTAGTAATTGTTCTTCCTAGTTCCGGAGTAGTAACCTTCACTATATCTTCCCCAGCCTTCCTAGATACAGTCAACCTAAATAATTTCTTTCCTGCAACACTTGCCTCTGTCTTTATTAAACCTTCTTTTAAAAACTTAGGGGTAAATTTTCTAGGGATAGGTCTTCCTAAAGCCTTCTCAACAGTCATTTGCCATTGCCTTTGTTTCCATGCAGGAAGCTTACTAAATTGTGTTAAGGTTGTAGGAGTAGATTCCCCAGATAATCCAAAAAATAATACTGATTTAGAAGGCGCCTTTCCAACTCTTGTTGTTATAAATTGAGCAGGCTCAACTATCTTTCCTGCCCTAATAGTAATTGGAGCCCTTGGAAAAGCTAATCTTAATTGAGGTTTAGCTATTGTAACTATCTTAGGGGGCCTTCCTAAAAATTTCTCTAATCGTGTGGTAACTAAAGCTTTCCTTGCAGGAGCAAATCCTACCTGTGCAAATATTCCTCTTTCAATTACTTCTTCACCAACTACTATTGGTTGTATTATATCCTCTCCACGAAGAATAGTTTCTTTTACAGGGAGCTTTGTAACAATCGGTTTCCTAATAAATTTAACTCCTTTAAATGCAGCTACACCTCCTCCTAACGCAGCTAAACCTACTTCTAATGGTTCCTCTTTCGCAAACTTAAAAAACTCTCCAGGACTCCTTAATGCCACTTCTGCTGGACCTCCAAAAAACATTGCTTGCTGAATTCCTGGAATTGCAAATGCTGCTAACTCTGCCCCTGTTGCTACTCCCTTTCCAACTAATGCAGCTTCTGGAGAAATTGTAACAGGGGTAACTGGTACTCCCTTTGCTCTTTCAAGAAATGGTTGCCCAATTCCAGGACCCTTAAATACTCTTCTTTGATAAATATCTTCTATCTCTTCACTAATTCCTTTCTTTAATTTTCTAAGGAAGAAAGAAGTCATAGTCTCCTTAACTTTTTTATTTTCAAACCCAGGTCTTAGATTCTCAAACCATTCTGGATTTGAAACAGCCAAGGTAACTACACCTGTTTCAGGGTCAACAACTTCTGTAATTTTTACTCCTTTCTCTTCCAAACTTTTTATTGCTGTTGCTTGTTTTTCTGGATCTGTTTCTGCACCTAAGTCACTTACTTGTCTTATTATGATTTTGGCTTCTTGTTCTAATTTCTCTTCTGTTTTTTTTGCTTGCTCAATATCTTTTTTTATAACATTCATACTTTTGGGAATTTTCTTTTCCTCAATTTGTTTCTGTAAATCTAAAATTGCTTGGTTAATTGCTCCGGGACCTTTTTCTTTTAATTCTGGAGAAGCATTCACAATTGCAGTTGCAATCTTTTCAGCTAACGGCATTACGACAGGCGCAGCTAAAACTGTTGGAGCAATGAATGGTGCTGCAGATATTCCTAATGCAGCTGCTCCAACTCTGGCACCCTTAAAGAATACCTCTTCAAATTCTGGCTTAACAAATCCTGGCTCTCCTCTTTCTATATCTTTATATGTAAATTCGTAGGTTGGAACTTCCTGCGTTGGTGCAAACCATTTAGTTAAACCATCTTGTCTCTCAGGAGGGAGATATTCTAATGTGGGAAAGCCTTGGATATCTTCTCTTTCTGGTGCAAATTCTCCTATCTTTTCAATCACTCTTGGAATGTCTTCAACCCCTTCCTTAACAAAGGGCGCAGCTAAAACTGTTGGAGCAATGAATGGTGCTGCAGATATTCCTAATGCAGCTGCTCCAATCTCGGCTCCTTTAATAAACTTCTCTCTAAATTCTGGCTTAACAAATCCTGGCTCTCCTCTTGCTTTTTCTAAATCTGCTTCCCTTGCCATTCTTACCCTTAGTGCTACATCCCTACTAGTTTTAATATCTTGCAATGATGGAAATTTAGTTACATCTTCTGGAGGAAACTCTCTTAATGTAGTAATAACTCCAGAAGTGATACCTAAGGGAGTATATCTCCTTTCATCAAATATTTCTCTAATTCTTTCAAATTTGAAGGGTTTAAAATCTGGGGCAACTAATGAGGGGATAATTTCTCCACCGATTTCTGTTAAAGGTCCTCCAACAATTCCTCCATATTTATCTATATTTTCTCGTGTGGGTCTTAAAAATCCTTTTCCCACTAGAACCCCTTCGGCAGTTCTAAAAACCTTTCCTCCTAAGTCAAGAGTAGTTGAAATTTGAGGGGCTTGAATTTGTCCTAAATCTAATTTAATTGCTTCTTGACCTATTCCTTTAAATGTAACTTCTGTTGCTGCAGCAAATGCTGCTTGTTGTTCGGCTATATTAGCCATCCCTGCTTGAATATCATCTATCTTCCTTCTAACTCCTCCAGAAACTCTTTGCCCAGCTCTTCCACTTCTAATTAATTGTTTTGCTTGTGCCCATTCAGAAGCCTCTCTTTGTTGATTAGCAACTGCAGATTCATATGCTTTAATTTGTTTTTGAACAGGTGCAACTTGCTTTTTAAATGTCTTCTCTTGTTTTGTTAATTCTTGTTTAGCTTGAGAAATCTGTTTTCTTCTTTGTTGTTCTGCCTTTTGTATTTGAACTCTTGAAGCAATACCTCTTCCTACCTGCAATAATTGTCTTCTAGAAATATCTATTCTTGTTGGAGCCTGAGCTAGTTGCTGTCTCGCTTGTTGGAATTGTTGTTCCCTTTGAGCAATCTGTTGCTTTACTTCCTGAGCAGATACCATCTAACTATCTCTTTCTCCTCCTTCTGATTTGTGTTTTCATTCTAGTACCTCTAACCTTTCTTAAAATAGGTCTACTTCCAATCATTATTTTTGGTGCTGGAATAGCTTCAACTCTTTGTAAATACCTTTCTATTATTGTCCTTTTTCTAGCTAAGTCTATTTTTTTAGCCTTAATCTTTTTTAAGAACCTTACGTTTTCTTTTCTTTGAGCACGCCCCATTAATCCTGTCCTTAATTCAGTTTTAGAAAAATTTGTTTTAGGAAGACCTATTTTATTTAAAATGCCTTGTTCTTTAATTATCCTTGCCCTCAAATCAATAAATTTTTGTGTATCTTGATCCATATTATTTGCTGCCCCCTTTCACTTCTTTAAAATATTCTACTGGGATCTTTATATTAATCCTATTTGGAATCTCTTTTAGAATTTTCCTTGGAAGAATAACTGTCCGTTGTCCATTCCTTTTATTCTTAAATACATTTACACTTAGATTTAAGAAATCTGTTTTGTTTTTTTTAGGCATATCTTTATGTGTGATATATATCTCTTTTACTAGTAATTTTCTATATTTAAATACTTGTGTTCTTACTACTAAAAAGTAATCCTCTTTCTAGTAAATAAAAAACAGGGAGCCGAAGCTCCCATAAAAAACTAATCCTTAGCACCATAGAGCCAAAATCCATTTCCTAAACCTTCTTCCTCTTTCTTTAGGATCTTATATGCCATATCTATTGGAGAGTTAAAATGTATTTTTAAATCTCCCAAAAATAGAGCTAAATCGTTTGCCTCTCGAGGGTTAAGAACTTTCCGGTAAATTGGGTCTGAATATTGATTTCTCTTTCTTTTACAAACCTTTAACTTTAACTGGTTTCCTTTCTTTCTGGCTATCAATATTTCATCCATCTTAACTCCTACTAAAGAGCCAAACAATTATTCCAGCTATAGCTAATCCTCCAATAATTAATGCTCCCTTACCAATCTGTTGTTTAGATATCTGGGAAGTTTTAGCAGTTAACATTGCTTTAATGAAAACTTCATCATCAATAGTTCCATCTCCTCTAGCTCTTATTTCTGCATAATTTCTATTAGAAATTGCCTTCCTATTCACCAATTGATAAATCAATAGTTTATAAGACTTCTTTTTATAGTTCAATGTTATAATATCTCTAGGATCTAATTCATGAACCGTATACTTATAAATTAATGTGTTTCCATTATAGATAGGCAGTAAAACTGGGGGGTCTAATATTCCAGTCTTATTAATAAAAAAACAAAGAACCATGTCTATTTTATGAGACTTTAATGATTTATTCATTGTTCTTTTCCATTTGAATGGGAAATTCCATGATTTCTTCTTCTCATTAGTATCCTTCTCCATTTCCTCTTTGGTTAAGATATTAATAAGTTTATCCATCTTTGTACCTATCCCTTGTTTCTCACCATAATTATTTAAAACTGGTTTAACTATCTGAGGCCTATTAACTATTTGACTTCTTACTGCAGGCTGAACTTTCACTAAAGTATTTAAACTTGTGGGAGTTGCTGCTGTTTGTTTTTGTTGTACAAATTCCATTTTGATTTTTTCTCAGGAAGACTCATTGTTCTTGATGAGGATTTTGTATTAAATCTCTTTTGTGAAACAAATAGTTCTGGGAACCATCCTTTCTTAGATGCTGATGTAGCACAGATTATCTCTGCCTTCGCCCCAAAGAAATTTGCAAAATCTTTATGACCAAAAGTCTTACCTAGTAATTTCATATATAGATTCCATCTTACACTCATGGGCAGCATTCCTAACTCTTGACTATTAAGGTTTGCTACCTTACTTGAATCTGTTGATGCCCATACTTTTGCAAAAAGACTGAATAAATCATCTTTCTCTTTAGGTGTTGGTACATTGGCAAGGCCATCATATACTTCTTCATCATCTTCTTCCTCTTCATAATATTCTTCTTCCATCTTTATATCCTCCTTTCAATCCATTAAAACATTACTCCTAAACATTTATTACCACTCCTGTATTTGTTCAAGTCCTGAACAAATACAAACTATTATTCCAATTCCAAAATGCACATATCCAAAAGCTTGTGTTAAGTAATCATTCAAGCTTCCAATACCATATATAAAACTGGAAATTCCTATTACTATTAAAAATGCTCCTGCTATGAAACCTATCATCTTATCATCACTCCATAAAGATAATATTAAAATCATCCATGCGAATGCTGCAAAAAGCATTATCAAAGGTATAGCTACTACCATTCTTCTTCACCTCCCCAAACATTTTGATAAACAGTTTTAAGACTATAGGCTAGTCCTAAGAATATTAAAATGAATGAGGTCCAAGATACCCATGCTGAAGAATCTCCAGAGTCTAGGAAAGAGAGTGCTTGTCCAGGAATACCATTTATGAATATATATAATCCTATAATTAGGAGTAATGCTCCTGCAATATATTTAAATATAAAGTTCTGTTTCCATTCTCCAATGATAAAAATTACTGCAAAAACTAAAAAGAATAGTAAAAATATATACCAATACTCGTTTGCAGTTTCTTCAAAGTTGATGGTCACTGTAGATGTAGAATTATCACAAAGGGTTTGATAATATGAAGTTACACTACTATTTGAATAATTTACATTAAAAGAATAATTCCAACTATCATCTCCGCGCTGAGTCATCTCTATAGTATAATTATTATTTGAATTGTTTATATCTGTTATGGTAACATTACACTCTGTTTGGTTTTGAATTATTGGAGTTATCTCCTCGCAAGGCATATCAGATATATCTACTTCATTTGTTGCAGGACATGCTGCGGCAGATATTAAAGGTAGCACAGCTAGTAAGATTACTACTATTATTAATCTTTGTTTTTTTGCTGTTTTTCTTTTAAATTTTCTTTCTTCTTGTGTTAGTGATGTCATTTTAACTTCCCATACCAATTCCTGCAATACAATTCTGGTATTTAAAATAATCAGGAGAATTTCTTGCACAATTTTTAATTAATGTATTCTCTGTTTTTAATATCTTAATATTGTCATCTAACTCTTCAATAGCCAATAAAAACTCTACATTAAAATCACTTCCATAACCTAAAGATTCTATTCTTACTTTTTCAATACTATTTGTTATATTTTTCCCATTTTTATCAGTTCCAACAACTTCTTCATAAAAAATATGTTCTTTAATTAAATCACTTCCCTCATCTATTAATACTTGGGTTCTTAAATCAAAAGTTTCTCCTCCATCTAAATTAATTTTTATTGTTTGATTATTTAAACTAACTTTTTCAGGAAATCTCTCTTGAATATCATTAGCAATTAATCCTATTCTTTCAATATCACTCCCCTTAAATTTATATGTTTTTACTAATCCTTTTAATTTATCTAAAATATCTTCATCAGTATAATTAATTATATCTTTTTTTAATCCCTTATCTGAAACTTGAACAAATGTTAATGTTGATGCAACATTAGAAATAAATCCTGTTACAGTTCCCAACCCTGTCTGAAATTGAATATAATGTTGTGTTCCTGATTGGTCTGTTAATCCTCCCCAGATTGACATAAGTGATACTGTTGATATATCCCCTGGTCTCTGGATTATAATACCATTCATAAGTTCTGTTGCACGAATTATTAATCTATAATTTAGGGATACATTCCTAACTCCTATCTTCATATGACTTAAATTAGTCTTATTTAATATCATATAATCTCCTGTCCCATCTATATAATCCAAGGATATTAAAGTTGTTTGATTT
>SDBS01000037.1_pt1 | contig 89736 bp, 140 predicted proteins | sample 2277091 | NCBI WGS metagenome assembly SDBS01 (sample SAMN10404972, study PRJNA504765) | marine sediment metagenome | isolation source: marine sediment core GS10_PC15, 163 cmbsf | place: Arctic Ocean: Southern Knipovich Ridge | collected 2010
GATGAAGACGTGAATCGCATTGTCGAGACACGTCTCGCCCGTGAACGCAAGCAGAATGCTGAGAAGTACCAGGACCTGGAAGGTCGCTATTCGACACTTCTCGTCAACCAGAATCTCTCCGAGGAGGAACGCGGCAAGTTGGAGGTGAATCTGGAGGATGTTCGCAAGCGGTTGCGGACCAAGGAACAGGAAGCCGAGCACCAGATGAAGCAGGTGCGGACCGAGCACGAGACGAAGCTGGCTGAAGCTCAGACTGCCTCGAAGACCTGGGAGAAACGCTTCCATGAATCGAGCATTCAACGAGCGTTGCAGGACGCAGCAGTGTCTAACGACGCCTACAACGCCAGTCAGGTCGTCAGTCTCCTCCGCCCGATGACGAAGCATCAACCCAAGATCGACGAGGCTACCGGGAAAGAGACCGACACTTATGAGACGGTCATCGACTTCCCGGATCGCAACGAAAAGGGCGTGGAAGTCATCACGCAGCGAACCCCTGAAGAGACTGTGAAGCGAATGAAGGAATTGGCGGACTACGCCAACCTCTTCAAGAGCAACGTGGTTTCCGGGGTCGGTGCCAACAGTGCTACCGGTGGCCTTTCACCGGGTGCGAATGGTGAGGTTGATGTCCGGGCGATGACGACCGAGACATACGCGAAAATCCGAAAAGAGAACCCCGAGCTTCTCGGACTGTGACCATTCGTTTCTAGGGGGTTGCTGTTTTCAACCCAATCGAAACTTTGTTCTGGAGAAAAGAACACGATGAATCCTTACCTGTGTAACGCTGAAGTCGTTTGCTATGCCAACGACAACTCCGCCTTCGTCCCCGAGAAGTGGGCCTACGAGGGTCTGATGCAACTCGAAGAGCAGATGGTTGTGGCCAACCTGGTCCACCGTGACTTCGAGGACGAGATCGCCAATTACGGCGAAACCGTCAACACCCGTCGACCGGGCGAGTTCAAGATTCGCCGGAAGAACGACACCACGACCACGCTGGAGAAGCAGGACGCTTCGGCGACCAACGTGGCTGTCAAGCTGAACCAGTGGTTCTACAACTCGTTCGTCATCAAGGACGGCGAGCAGAGCAAGTCCTTCCGGGACCTGGTCGATATCTACCTGGTGCCCTCGATGCGGACGATCGCCCGCTCGGTTGACCGAGCCCTGATCGGCCACATCCACCGTTTCCTGGCCATGGGCAATCCCTCCGGTCGCGTGGGCCGCTTGCAGAATCTCCCGTCCGCGACGAGCCACGAAACCGTGCTCGAAGCCCGTGAGATTCTCAACAGCAACAACGCACCGATGGACGCCGCCCGCAGCCTGATCCTCTCCTCGATGAGCGAGACTGCCTTGCTCAAGAACGAGATGTTCTTGAAGGCCAACGAGCGCGGTGACGGTGGCAAGGCTCTGGAAGACGCCCGTCTGGGTCGAATCCTGGGCTTCAACACGTTCCTCGCGCAGAACGTCAACTACGCGAACGCCTTGAACACCGACTCTTCGGCTGGCACGGTCACCGGGGCCGAGGCTGCTGGCGAGGCCGGTGAACTGGCCGTGACCCTGGCCACCGTGGTCAAGGTTGGTGAGTTCGTCAATGTGGCCGGCAACGATCAGCCCACCTGGGCGACCGCTGTCACTGCGGCGACTGCCACCACTGGCGTCACGCTGAACGAGGCCCTGAAGTACGCCACGGGTGCCGGGGCGGTTCTGACGCAGTACGTGGCCGCCACCGTGGTCGGTGCGCAGTCTGCCGCCTACGATGAGCAGGTCACGCTGGACCACACCTCGGGCAAGGCCCCGCAGATTGGCCAGTTGCTCGCCTTCGGTATCGGTGGCAGCCGCCACACGTATACCGTCATCGAGGTGGACACGGTCACCGCGACTCAGGTCAAGGTGATGCTGGATCGTCCGCTGGACTACTCGATCGGTAACAGCGACGACGCCTTCCCCGGCCCGGCCGGTTCGATGAACTGGGCGATGCACCGTGAGTGTGTGGCTCTGGTCACCCGTCCGCTGGCCGTCCCGGCCAGTGTGCTGGGCGTGCTGAGTGGCGTGGGTGCGTACAACGGCATCGGCATGCGTGTCACGATGCAGTACGACATCGACGCGGGTGGGACTGTCGTGAACTGCGACATGCTCGCCGGCATCAAGGAACTCGACACCAACTTGGCCGTCGCGCTCCTCGGCTAAACCCCTGTCTTCAAAGGCTTGCCCGCCCGGACCTCCGGGCGGGCGGCCTTTCTTTTTGTTCAGCCAGTGAGGATGAGTTATGGAGCTTTTTGGACTTGTTGATCTATTGGGTGATCTGAATTGGCTTCTGAGGAATTTCGGGCCACTTTTGGTTGCAGTCATTTTCTTCATCTGGCGCGACTTCCGACGCGAAGGCAAACTGACGAAAAGGATTGAACAACTTGAAGACGGGCAGCGTGAAGTGATTCTGCCCTTGGTGAGAGAGACCGCAGAGGTGATCGCTCGCAATACCGCAGTGATGGAGCAGAATATCCGAGTCATGGGACGGCTAGAAAGCGCTCTCAACAGATAGTAGGTGCGTTATGTCCGTGTTCAATGCAAAGCTGGTTCGCATGGTCGAGCAAAACTTGTATATGCTCAAGAGGCAATATGGGAGCCCAGTGGTTCTTTGTTCATTGCTCGATGCGGAGACGGACTACGAGACGGGCACCAAGACGGTGCAATACAGTATCTGTCATGTTCGGAAAGCGATCGTTTTACCCTCTCGAATGTGGCGGGATGTTGTAGCCAGTGTGGCTCGCATCTCATCGAACAAACCACTGGCCTACGGCGGTGAGTTCAATATCGGTGATCGCGGTTTCATCATTCAAGGGGATGATGTGCCAGGGGGTGTAGGCGTTGAGAAGGATGATTGGATTGTCTACCGAGGGGAACGCTATAGCGTGAAGACAGTCCTCAATGTGTGCGGCAATGTCGGATGGATGATTGTCGCCCGCAAGCATCCGGGAACGCCTCTTGTGTTTCATGTGACGGCCAACAGTGCGATGAACCTCCTTGAGGGGGCCTCCCATGAATGATAGATCAAACTGGCGATTCATCCGCCGGTGTCTCTACAATTTGAAACGTCAGTATGGGGCTCAAGTCAACGTCTGCAAAGTCTTGGATGTTGGCACGGACTACGTGACCGGTAAGAAAACGATCACGCGCGAACTACATCAAGTTCGTCGAGCCGTCATGCTCCCTGAAGAGGAAGCTCGTAAAGTCCAACAAGGGATCGCTCACTTATCGGCGAGCAAGTGGTTTGTCTCACAAGCCGGTTTCGATCAAGTGAAGGCGATTTTCATCTTTGATGCGAAGGATCTTCCCACAGGTTTTCAATTTGATCTCGATGACTTCATCGTGGTCGAGGGGGAATACTACCGCGTAACAGAAGTGGATGAATACGAGTTTGATTCAGGCTGGCTCATCAAGACGACTCTCGATAAGGGGGCAGACTTCCAAGTTGTTTTGGAAGCTATGGCCACAAGCACGATGTCATTGTCGCAAGCCACCACTGAGATTAAGGAAACACCCTAATGGCCGAAATCAATCCGAGTTGGCCCCGGTGGATTGCCGCATCCCTTGCCGTGTATTACAAGACAGTCGCCGATACTCTCAGCCTCGAACTCCTCGTCGAAGGTATCGATGAGCGTGAGTCCGAGAAGATGCAGGCGGATCGTGCAGAACTGCGTGTAAACGGTCCGTTCATCCGCCAGCAGAGCAGGGGCTATTTCCGCCTCGATGTTGATTCCAACATTCTTCTCACCGACCTGATGGGCGGTGACGAGGACAACCCGTACAACCTGATGAATTGGGCCGGAGCCTTCCAAGTTGCCGCTGAGAAGGCCATTTCTGTGTATCGCTACGGCCCCGATACTGGAGGCGTCGATGACGGCTCTTTGGTTGGATGTTTGACTGTGAGGGGCCGCAAAGAAGGCCCCGACCTCTTTCACTTTGGTCAAGTCAGCGTTGACGACCGTGTCCGACAAGCCGCCGTGGATACGCAGCACTGGATGTTCTTGACCGTATCAGAGTAGGCAGCCGCCTAGCCTCTCCACTTCTGTAACGCTTGCTCCGCTACCTGTGCGCACACGCGGGGCTCCACTCATTTCTTGCATGCAAGGAGATTATCCGATATGGCACGTATCGAACTGAAGCACTGTGTTGTCCGAATCAAGGACGGCCTCAGTGGCTCGGGCGCGATCAACGAACCGACGACCGCGCCGGTTGAGACTGACACGTCTTTTGACATCGACACCGTCGTCCTGAATACGGACGACACCGACTTGATTCCGGTTGGGGCACGCTTCACCATCGCTGGTGAGACGGATGCCACCCAGGTTCACATCGTGACGGTCCGCACTCCCACTGAGACTAGCCCGACCGTCACCATTGACTTCACCCCGGCTCTTGGCGCGGGCACCTACGTCGATGGTGGCGTAGTGACGTTCATCAATCAGCAGATTGAGATCAAGATCGGTGATGGAAACATCACCTACACCGAGAACACCAACTACGAGTACGAGACCGATCGTGGCTCACTTGACACGGTGAAAGAGGGCGAGGAAGCCCCGATGGATGTGAACGTGGACTTTGTCTACGAGTACATCACCACCGGCACCGGCGAAGCCATCACACCGATGGACGCCATCAAGCGACAGGGTGGAGCCTCTGAGTGGGTCAATGCTTCGGCGGACCCCTGCGAGCCCTTCTGTGTCGACCTTGAAGTCGAGTACACGCCGCCCTGCGGTGGTGCCGAGAAGGAAATCACGATCTTCCCCGATTTCCGCCCCGACACGAAGGAAGTCGACTTTGGCGAGGCTGCGGTGTCGGTAACCGGGCGCTGCAATGCACTCGAACCCATCATCTCCCGTGTCGCCCAATCCTAACCTTTGAACCGGAAACCATGAATCGGAAACCATGAACAATGGCACGAATTGAACTGAAGCATTGTGTCGTCCGAATCAAGGACGGCTTCGGCGGAAGTGCCCAGGTCAACGACACTCCGGCACAAGACGACACCATCTTGGAGATCGACACGCTGTCGGGTATGTCCGACAGCACCACGTTGGTCCCCGTTGGCGGGCGTTTTACCGTTGTCGGCGACTCGGACACGACTTTCACTGTTACCGCTCAAAACGGTAACGAACAACAGTTAGTCACCCTCTCGGGTGCCACGGGCGGAAACTTCACGTTGACGTTCGATGGACAACCGACTGCGAACATCCTCTATGATGCGACAGCGACCGATGTCAAGGACGCATTGGAACTGCTGTCGAACATCGATGCTGGTGACGTTGTTGTCACTGGTGCCGCTGGCGGCCCTTGGACCGTCGAATTCCAAGGTCAGTATGTCGACACGGATGTGGCTCTCATGGTTGCGGCGGATGTGGACCTTACAGGCACCACACCGACTGTCGATTGTACGCTGGTCAACGCCGGCGGCACGACCTGGGAACTGACTTTCACCCCCGCGATTCAGGCCGGCAGCGTGCCGATTGATGATGCGGCGATCACCTTTCTTCCGCAGCAAATCGAAATCAAGATTGGCGACGGAAACATCACCTACACCGAGAACACCAACTACGAGTACGAGACCGATCGTGGCTCACTCGATACGGTGAAGGAAGGTGAGGAAGCCCCGATGGATGTGAACGTGGACTTTGTCTACGAGTACATCACCACGGGCTCCGGCGAAGCCATCACACCGATGGACGCCATCAAGCGACAGGGTGGAGCCTCGGGGTGGTTCAACGCCTCGGCCGATCCCTGTGAACCCTTCTGTGTCGACATCGAAGTCGAGTACACGCCACCCTGTGGTGGTGCCGAGAAGGAAATCACGATCTTCCCTGATTTCCGTCCCGACACGAAGGAAGTTGACTTTGGCGAAGCTGCGGTGTCGGTAACCGGGCGCTGCAATGCGCTCGAACCCATCATCACCCGTGTTGTCCAGTCGTAACACTGGGCGTAGCGTAACTTTGACGGACCCAGGGAAATCAACCTCCCTGGGTCCTTCTTTTCCTCTTGTCTCTTACGAGGGAGACCAACAATGAAGATCGGTGGAGTTGACCCCAAAACCTTGTCAAAGGAAGAAGTCCTTGTCCTGCCGCGCGGCGACCAGGTGATTGTTTTCCGTGCTGTCGGCGTCTCCGACTACGATGAATTCAACGCCCTCTGTCCCGAGCCGAAAGTTCCCACGAAGCTGATGGCGTCGGGCGCCCAGCAACCCGACGAGGACAACAAGGACTACAAGTCCATTTTGTCCGTCTACAACGCTAAGCGCCTTGCTTGGCTGGTGATCCGCTCACTGGAGCCGAGCATCATCGAATGGGATACGGTCGAGCTTGGCAAGCCGGCGACTTGGAAGAACTGGACCGAGGACATGAAGAAATCTGGTCTCAGTCAGGTGGAATGCAACCGCGTCACACAGCTTGTCTTCCAGGCCAATTGCCTTGACGAGGAGAAGCTGAAGCAGGCACGCGAGCTTTTTCTACGTGGTCGGGGGCCGGTGCAAGCCGAGTCCTCTGGCCCAAGTACCGAACCCAAGAGTACGCCGTCTGGCGAGCCTGCATCAAAGTAGGCATTCTCCCACCTGGGGTGCATTCTTCTTGGGATGACAATGGCGTCCAGATGCAAGCAACGATTCTCGCGTTTGATCAAACGTGTGACTACGACGACTCTGGACAAGACGCCAAACCCCGGAAGCGGTAAACAGCGGAGGACCTAGCCATGAAATTCACTGGTACGTTTAGGTCTTTCCGAATCGGTATGTCAGCCTACAGAGAGCGGCTGCATGAGCATCTTTCAAACGAGATCGCTCATGCAGCCTTCCTGTGGCTCAATGCCGTCTTGATGCAAATCCCCGTGTGGAGCGGTGCATCCCATGGAACCTTCCTGCGTTTGTCGCGGGAGGTTGGTTACCAGTTGACGGTCCAGCCCAAAGTCGTCAGCCGTGTTGCTTACGGCCAACGACACGGTGACGGTGAAGTCACAGCAGACCCCACGAAGGGCAAGTACACGTTCACGTTTGAGACTTCACTTGCTCACCTGGTCTACAACGAGTTCAACAATGCGAATTCTATTCCCGATCCGACGCTTTTCTACCGGCTGATTCAACCGGGCCCTTACGGCTTCCAGCAAGTGGGTGTCAAGGTGTTCCAAGAGTACGCAAAGACGGTGCGGCTTCCCAATCCTTTTGAGAAGCTCAAGATCAAAACCCATAGGATTTCTTGATGGTTAAGTTCTATGTGTACGCCTACATCGATCCGCGAGATGGCACGCCTTTCTACATTGGGAAAGGGCATGGAGACCGAGATCGTCAACATACACAACCGTCAAGGATAAAGGCGAGGACGTTCTTTTACTACAAGCTACGGAAGATGCTTGCTGAGGGTGTTCAACCTGTAACAAGACGACTGTTAGAAGATTTGACTGAGGATGAGGCGTTTTATTTCGAGGCATTCTTTGTCTCATCACTGGGTCGGCGGGATCTCAACACTGGATGTCTTTGCAATCTAACAGCCGGTGGCGACGGTTGCTCGGGCACGGTTGTTTCTGCTGAAACACGCCGGAAAATTTCCAAGGTTTGGAAAGGTAAGAAACGCAAGCCATTCAGTTCGGAGCATCTAAGGAAGATGTCTGTATCGAGACTTGGTGTCAAACGTAAACCACACACAGATGAAACTCGCCGCAAGATGTCAGATGCTCACAAAGGGAAAACACTGACTGTGGAGCATCGAAGGAAGTTAGCCCAGGCAAAGTTGGGTCATAAAAGGACTCCTCAAATGATCGCTAGGCATGGTTTCTCAATGTGGAAACGTCATGGCGGTATTGTTCAACCATTAGATCCAGCCGCTTTACGCGAGGTGTAGATATGTCAGAGCAAATCTCCCAAGAATTGGGCTTCAGCGCAGAGAAAGCCTTGTCGGAGTTGTCACGTCTCGACAAGATGCTTGGCAACTTTGAGAAACAAGTCGGCTCCTCGGCCAAAGTGTTGGATCTCTTCAACAAGAAGGGCGGTTCGACCGTCGCAATGTTGAAGAAGATCGCCAGCGAAGGCGACCGAGCCTCGAAGTCGTTGGCTAAGGTGGCCGCCCTCTCGGGACAAGTCTCTGCGACTCCCGGTGTCGGTGGTATCGGCGGCCCCGCCGTGAAGCCGCTCCCGAGCGTTGACGCATACATCAAACAACTGGAGACCATGTACAAGGTCTCGGACAAAGCCTCGACATCCCAGAAGCGCGCCTTCCAGAGTGCGATCACTTCGGGCGCCGAGTTCGCGGCGAAGAACAAGGTTTCGATCGGTCAGGTTATCACCCAGTCAAAGTCTCTGGACAAGAACTTCACTGGCACGGCCAACACCATGGCCAACAAGCTGGCGCAGATTTCGCAAGCCTCCAAGAGGCATCTCAATGCGGCCGGACAATCGGCTCGCAAGCTGTCAATCGACCTTGCAACGATGGTCCGTATTATCACGACGCAAGCTATCGTGCGAGCGTTGAGTCAGCTTCGCAATTTGATCCGAGGTGCTGTCACAGATGCGGTTGAATTCCAGACCCGCGTGGCCGAGATCGGCACTATCGCTCCGATCAACGATCTAGCTGAGTTGGCTGATCATGTGCGGCGAATCTCCGATGAGTTCAATGCACCGCTCGATACGACGGCCAAGGGTTACTATCAAACGATCTCGAACCAGATCGGCCAGGCAACGGGGGACTTCAATGAGTTCATGGAGGCTGCTGCGAGGTTCTCGAAGACTTCGGTCACAGACTTAGCGTCTGCGGTGAACTTGGGTTCTGGTGCCCTTAATGCCTATGGCAAATCTGCCAGTGATGCGGAAGATACGTTTGCCAAGTTCTTCATGACGATCAAGAAGGGTCGTATCGTCGGACAAGAGTTGGCACAAGGTATGGGTTCAGTGATGCCCTTGGCTGCTAAGCTCAATATCGAGATGGAAGAGTTGAATGCCGCTATGGCAACCATCACGATTCAGGGCATTTCTGCCGACAAGGCATTCACCCAACTCCGTGGTGTCTTCAATTCATTCATGAAGCCGACAAAGGAAATGTCCGCCGCCCTCAAAGAACTCGGTTTCGCAACCGGTGAAGACATTTTGGTGGCTCACGATCTGCAAACGGCTTTACGGCTGGTCGCCAGCACAACTGACGGCACGGCCGAAGGGCTGGCGAAACTCATTCCTCGTATCCGTGGTATGACCGGTGGTCTCTCACTGGTAAATGATGAAGCTGAACACTTCACAGCAACCATGAAAGCTCAGGAAGAGCAACTCGAAAAGATGTATGCCGAGGCTTACAAGTTGGTCATCGAGACGGATGCTTTCAAAGTCACGAAGGAATTGAACCAACTTAGCAACTACATGACGACTCAGTTTGGCGAGTCCATTCTTCAAGCAGCCGGTAGGATGTTGCAATTCGTCGGTGGTGCTGAGCAAATGCAGCGAGTCTTCAGTGTTATTGGGCCCCAGCTTCCAAACATTGCACTAGGCATCGGCGCGATCGGCATCGCACTGGCTGCGCTGGCAATCAAAGCTAAATTGGCAACTGCTGGTTTGGCCAGCACGGTTGGCATGGTAGGTGTTTTGGCGGCAATTCCTGTTGCCATGGCTCTCGGCGACTATATCGCCAAGGACATTATGGGCTCTTGGGATGCCGAGTATCGCGCTTTCAAAGAGTTGATGGATTTGGAATTGGAAGCTCGGAAGAGAAAGAATGCTGCTGAGATTGCTTCGGAGAAGGGAAAGGTCAAAGAGTTGGAATCTCTCATGGCTGTCGCCCTGGCTGGCGCACGGAGGCAATACTACCAGATCGCTGACCAAGCTGCTAAACACAATGATGTTGTTCTCGGCGGTATGAAATACTTCTCGGACTCAATTATCCGTGAAGCGCAGCGGACTGCTCAAGCAGCCGTGTCGGCCTCTGAAGGCTTGGGTAAAAGTGTCCTTGCTTCTGAGCAGAAGGTCGGCAAGATGCGGACCCAGCTTGACGACAGAATCTTCAGCGAGCGCATCAAGAATCAGAGCGCCATGCACAAGGTGTTTGCCTTGACGGAGCGTTCTGTCGATCTTGCTTCCACGGCCGCCCGAAAGTTAAAGGACGCAGTTTCTGACGACCAGCGAGACTCGGCTAATGAGGAATTTCGCCGGGCCAAAGCCTTTGCGGAGCAAGCATTCTCGATCGCCGAAGGCACTGACAATCGCACGTTGGAGCGGAAAGCTCTCGAAGGTCTTGAGGCTCTTACGAAGAATAACATCCGCGCGGAAGAGCAATACCAACAGACTCTTGCCGCCGGCCAAGAGGTGTTGGCCCGGAGAGCCCAGCGGGAAGAGAATCGCGTTGCCGCCCTGAAGAAGAAGCAGGAGGAACTGCTTGACGCCTATACCCTCTATGACAAGGAAACAGGCGAACTCCTCTCAAGTGCAGAGCGTGGTGCCAAGCTCAAGGACGCCGGGCAAAAGTTGCGAGAGTTCATTCAACTGGCGACCAAGGGCAAACCCCTTGATGTCTCCCAGATGTTGAACTACGCCAACCTGTCGACACAGATGTCTCGGGAGATGGAAGCATTCCGTATCCACGAACTTCGTGCATCGGATGCAGCTTTGCAAGGTTTGCATCAGCAAATTCAAAACTCATTCAAGCAATTCCAGGTGGAAACGCCAGCAGCCGGCGCCTTATGGTCTCTGACTGGGATGGAGTTGACTGGTGAGCGATCAGAACGCGCTGCTTTGCAACAACTCAGTGAAGAGTATGGCAATCTGCTTACGGTCAAAGGTCAGTATAAGAATAGCACCGATGCCGTTGCGAATGCGACTACTGTACTCAAGGGAGCCCTGGAGGAAGTCCAGGTGACATCAAAGTCAACCTCGGTGTTCTTGGGCGCCCTTGGGGCAAAAGTAGGGGAGGGTTTGGGTCTAACGGATGGCGTCAACCTCGTAAACTCTATGACGACCACCATGGAGTTGATGAATCGCGCAGCATCCGGCGGCACGGTAACGCTGGAAGAACTTCAAACGGCCGTTGATGATTTGGCCAAGACCGAGCAGGATCAAACTTGGCTGGGCGACTGGTTTTCCGGTAATGTCAAGGGAGATGTTGCCAATGCTTTGGCCGCCCTGAGTGAGTTGCTGACCGCCCGGAAGGAGCTTGCCGAGGTTCAAGAAATTGCTCCTGAGCAGGCATCCTATGAAGCGGTTCTGCAAAGGCTCAAACAGATCGACGCCGTCCGGCAGAGTCTGAAGGATTCATTTGAGCAACCGAAGCTGGATGCTCAGTCGATGAACACAGCAATCGGCAGCGCTGCTATAGCAACCTCGAATGCCGCGACTTCTGCCGCGCAGATGTCTTCGCATTGGAGTTCGATCGCTATGAGTGCTCAGATGGCAGCGATGGCATCTCAGCAGATCAGAACTCCTGCAATGGTAGCCCAGGGTGGTCCGATCCGACACCTTGCTTCGGGCGGCTCCGCTCGCGGCACGGATCAAGTCCCCGCGATGCTCAGTCGGGGTGAGTTTGTTGTCAATGCGGCATCGACTCGGAAATTCTATTCCCAACTGTCAGCGATGAATGCCGGCGTCCAGCCGATACACCGCGAAGCAGGTGGGACAGTCACCAACATCGGCGATGTGGCGATCAACGTCACGGGATCTCAGTCGCCACAGCAAACTGCCCGCGAGGTGATGAAAGCCTTCCGGCGGGAAGAACGTAGAGGCTCTGGACGCCTCTAATCTTGTGTCTCTTTGACCATTCGACAAGGGCCACTCTCCAGTGGCCCTTGTCATTTCTTGGACCTTTTGGAGAAATCATGAACAGTCAGCTTCAGATCAGTTACCGTGCGGAGTGTAAGTTGGTCAAAGCGGCGGGCCCCTTGGCAGCCACCGGCTCTGGCATCCAGGCTAAGGGCCGCTTCGTTGTCGAGCACTGGCGGGGTGGCCAGCGTATCAACGAGTACCATTTTGACAATGCCATTGTCGATGAGGGCAAAAACAAGCTCCTCGACGTGATGTTCAATGCCGCTGCGGCGATCACCACCTGGTATCTGGGTTTGGTCGACGACCTGAACTATGTGGCCCTGGCCGACACGGACACGTATAATGACGTGAACCAGCCCGGCAACGGTTGGGATGAGTTCACGATCTACACCACGGGTGGCAACGGAACCAATCGACCGGAGTGGGAAGAGGATGCCGCTTCGGGTCAGTCGATTACCAACTCCACCGTGGCCGTCTACGACATTACTGGCACCGGAACGGTCAAGGGTCTGTTCCTCTGCGGCGGCGTTGCCGGCTGCATCACCAAGGGTGACCATGACGCGAGTGGGACCCTTTGGGCGACCGCTCTGTTTGGCTCCGGCGACGTGGCCGTCCAGAATGGCGATCAACTCAAAGTGAGTTACACTGTATCCGCTTAATTGATTCTCTCCCTCGTGGTGGCCGGGTTCGGAATGTCCGGCCCGGCCGCCTTTTCATTCTGGAGGTTCCTATGGCTTTGCAATTCCTTGACGGCTTCGATGGTATTGATGTCTTCGGGGCCTCCGGCACGACTTTTGAGGACAGCGTCAATTTGAAGTATGGGGATGCGGGTCTCATTCAGTCAACCAATCCTGATTTAGGAACCGGGCGTCTTGGCACGGGTCTCGCCTTGTATTGGTACGTGAGCGCCTCGGGATGGCTCCTTACTGATATCACTGGCAGCCCGACCGAACTCGTCATTGGGTTTGCTTACCGGGTGCCCGAGGACAATTTGGGACATGCCGTCATCTCACTTCGGAACTCGTCGTCGCAAGAGATTGTCAGTCTCCGGATTGACTACTTCAATCGTCTCTATGTTTGGAATTCTGTTACGCGCCTGGCGGAGTACGATGAACCCCTCCATTCTGAGACGTGGTACTACATCGAGTGGAAGATTGTTTGCCATGCCTCAAATGGGTCGACAGAGATTCGGGTCAACGGTGAAACAGTTTCGAGCGACACGGGTGTGGATACGCAATCCTCTGCGCCTCCAATCACGGAGTTGGTCTTTTGGGGGCAGGACAATGGCTCTGCATACGACGACATCTATGTCTGTGACACTTCGGGGTCGGTGAACAACACGTTCCTTGGTCCTTCCCTGGTCGAGTGCCTTCTTCCAAATGCTGACACAGGTGTCGTGGATTTCACTCCGAGCACCGGGACAGATCATTACGCCTTAGTTGACGAAGTGCCTGGCGACGGTGACACAACCTATGTTGAAGACAACGTGACCAGTGTCCAGGACATCTGGGACTACGGGAACATCTCAGTGATCGACGGCACAATCCATGGTGTGCAGGTTTGGACGCAAGCCGCCGCCCCATCGGGCAGCCACACTCTGAAGACAGTAGCCGATGATGGGACGACTCAGGACACCGACAGCGGCCTGACGGTTGATACGGCGGCGTATGTCGGCCTCCTGCGAGCAATGGACCAGACACCGAGTGCCGGCTCTTGGTCGGCCGGGATCATCAACGGCAGTTCTTTCGGAGTGGAGGTGGGTTAATGGGTTTGTTGATAGTCGACGGTATCGAGGGCTACGGCCCCGATGGAACCAAGGCGGCAGATGACGCGACTCTTTGTCGGCGTGTCAACATGCGTTGGCACCGGGTTGACGGGGACTACGGCGGCTCAAGTAACTGTTCCCAGATTCTCGGCAGCAGTACGGCTCGTAACGGCCAATTGTGTTGGGATTTCTACGAGGGCAACGGCCACGAGTGGCTTACCTGGCTCCAAGGCGGCGAGGTTACCGATCTTGTCATGGGTTTCGCCTGGCGACCTGCGAGTGATCAGTATGGCGATATACTCTACTTTCGACACGACGCGGGCAATAATCTGAGGCTCGGTTACGACATCAACGGTCGGCTCTATGTCTCGGATGCTTCAAACTCTGTTGTTGGAATCTCGACTGATCCCCTGATTCAATTCAGACACTGGAACTACATCGAGATCAAAGTGTCGTTCAGCAACACGGCCGGCACAGCGATTGTTCACTTCAATGGTAAGGAAGTGATCAACGTCTCGGGCCAAGATTTCGAGGCGGTGGGCAGTCACCCACACGCCAACAACTTCGCTTTCTACTATAGGGATTCCGTGCAAATTGATGATCTCTACGTCATCGATCAGAACACGAGTGGCCTGTCCGATTTCCTTGGCCCAGTGGTGATTCGCAGGTTGAAGCCCAATGCCGACACAGCAACGGCCGACTTCACTCCTAGCGACGGCGTGGATCACTACGCCTGTGTTGATGACGACCGGGTAGACGAGGTGGAGTACCTGGAGAGTTCAACTGTCAGTGATGATGAACTGTGGGATTACGAGAGTGTCCCAAGTGAAATCTTTTCGATTGTGGCCGTCAATGTTGAGACGGCTATTGCTGCCACTGGCGCCGGGGCAAAGAAGGCCGCATCGCTCTGCAAGTCAGGTGTCACTGCGGTTCAAGAACTCACTCAACTTGTCACAATCGACAACATTTGGGATGCGTTCAACAGCCTCGTTGAAGATGACCCTGATACCAGTTCGCCTTGGACAATCTCTGGTTTGAATGCCGCTCAGTTCGGCGTGCGCCACAAAGCATAAGGAGCATCACAATGGCTCTACGTTGGATCGAAGGCTTCGAGACTCTTGGGAATGTAAGTGACGGCCCCGGAGTTTGGGGCGATTCCTTCTACGCGAAATACCATGGCCGGGCCGAGGTGGGCTGGGGTACTCCTTCTCTGGTGTCTGGTTATCGTGATATGGGGTTGGGGCTTGCGCTCAGCAACTTGAACTACAACTTCTTTCAAGTGCCTCTCGATACTCAACCGTCTTTGCTTGTCGGCCTCGCGTACTACATCCCTACTGGTGTCTACTACTTCGGTGAGACTTTGGTAAGACTCCGTGACGGCAATGACAATGGACTTTGGGTGGCTGTTCTACGAGACATGGGCGGTGGCTCGGCAGGCACGCATGAGATCGTTTTGGTGCGAGGCGGCACCATTATCGATTCTCTTGGATTCTACGCACCAAACCAATGGCTGTATGTCGAGATCAAGGCCACGATCCACAACACGACGGGCTCCTACGAGTGTCGGGTGGGCGGTGTTACCCAGTGCTCTGCCACAGGTGTTGATACTTCTAACACCAGCAATAACCATACGGACAACGTGTTGTTCGGGTTCACTAAGGGCTACGTCGACGACATCTATATCCTTGACGGGGCGACAGGTCAGACTGATTTTCTTGGCGAGGTGAAGGTGGAACCAGGGCTGCCAACGGGTGATTCCTCGGTTCAATGGTCCCGCTCTGGTGGTTCAAACAACTATGAGACTGTGGACGAAAATCCAGTCTCAGAGACTGACTATATCTACTCGCAGACTCCGGATGATCTTGATCTGTTCGGCATGGTGCCTTGTGGTAGCGTCAACGTGCTGGGTGCTCAACTCACTGTTGATTCTAAGCTGTCGGTGCCGGGCGGCAAAGACCTGATTCTTGTCTGTGACTCGAACGGAAACCAGCAGACCAAATCGTTCCGTGTTGGCGAAGGGGATGAACGGGTTGTCCAGTCGTTGCTTACGGACATTGATCCGGACACCTCTACCGCTTGGACTCAATCTGGAATCAATGCTGCCTCCTGGGGCATCAAAGTTGGCTAAGGAGTTATCTCATGTTGAGAGTCACTCGGCAATCTGTTGATGTCATCGGTCAGAAGGGTAGCGATCTTCGGGTTGCTACACAGAGTGTCGATGTTGTCGGTTTGACAGACCCGGACATCCGAGTCTATCGGGTTGCGCTTGAATACCTGCGAGAGCTTGTCATCCATGACATAGGTGCTTCGTCAACAATCGCATTGTCGCAAGGTGCTGCGTCTAGCACAAAGTCACTGTTGGCCTCCTCGGCACTTGCCTTGAGCCAAGGTGATACCACTGACTTGGAGGCGATTCCGTACACTGGAGTCACGCTTTCACTTGGGCAGGCGGCGAGTGTCGTTCTTCTGTCCGGCAGCCATGCGGCGAACACGCTTGCGTTGACGCAGGCAGCCTCGTATGAGCGTATACGAAATCGGTCAGCCGAGAGTACGCTGCTCCTTCTCAGTTTAACAGAATACATTGGACCAAAATGGGTTTCGGCTAGTTCTGCGATTGTATTGACGCATGACACGTACCTCCCCGAGATTTATGAGGTCTCAGCAGAATCAACGATTGTTTGTGATGCGGTTGTATCCTTTGCCGGCACCATCCGGCTTGAAGCTGATTCGACGATCATTCTCAGTCAATACGCGGACACCCTCGTTAAGATTCGTCATGCATACACACAGATCGATCTGACCCAATCAGCATCGTTTGATAGAATCTTGACGGCGTCCAGTCACATTGACTTGTCGCAAGAAGCCTCGTCTGGCGCGGTCGACATGTTGGTCGAAAGCCAACTCAGTCTGACGCACGAGGCTCGATATCAACCGCTTCCACAGTTTACGGGAAGCCAAATCGAACTGTCCCAGTCGACTTGGACGAACATTCGGCTTCTATACGCCAGTTCACAGATCAATCTGACCCAGGCGGAAAAGGCTGTAAAACCTATCCGGGCTTTTGGTGAGAGTGAACTGTCAACGACAGCGTGGATTCCCGACCCGGTGACGGGCGAGGTCACTGAGCAGGATACTGGGCTGCGGCATTCAGTTGATGCTGTCCACATTGGGACCAAGTCGGCTGAAAGCATCCTGTCTTTCAACCAGACCATTGATCTGACTCATGTTAGAGTCGGTGGGGCGGCGGTTTCGGCCACGTCGACAATCGTGTTGACTCAGGAAGGCCGTCTCAGCGAGGTTGGGGAGAGCGCGAGTGTCATCAACATCGGCCATGCGGCCGAGGGTTGGGCCGGTCACCCTGGTGACTCGGTACTCGAACTATCACAGGGAGCGGTCGTCACTTTTTCGAAGACCTTCACCTGTCAAACTGAGTTGGAAATCCGGCATGCTGTCGCCTACACTCTGATTGTCGCCAGCACGTCTTCTCAGTATTCACCGTTCGTCGGTGAGTCCTCTGATCCGAATGCCCCGACGCCACCGTCTACGTCCCTCCAGGGGCCGATGGCAGGCATTCAGGTGCCATTCCAAATGGTCTACCCTTCGGTGGGCCCAGTCACAGACTCTTTGTCTCTGAAGACACCTGCTCTGGGCAATCTGGACCGACTGTCCTTCAACCGCATTCAACGGGAAACTCGTGGTGGGACTTTGGTGATTTTTGCCGATCCGAATTGGCCGAAGATCCAATCCTTGTCCCTCACTTTCACCGGGATGAAAAGCGTTGAAGCTCAGGCTCTGCTGACGTTCATTGATGCCCACCTTGGCCTAGAGATTGGTCTCATCGATTGGGAGCATCGCTACTGGCGGGGTGTCATCACGGAGCCTGATCAACCGATCGTCGAGGATTCTTTCGACTCGTTCACGGCTAGTTTCGTGTTCCAAGGGGAACTGGACCCGACGTGGAATCCCCAAGTGGTTCCTCCGTCGCTCCGGTACTCTGCGATTCGATCCGAGCAGGAAGATGGTTATTACGTGCCTAACGAACCCCAACTTCCCTCGGTGCCGGAAGCTGACTATATGTCGGCCGAGGCCGACTCTACGATCAAGATCGGCTATCCGATCTACATCAAGTCGAACGGGCATCTCGATCCGGCTCAAGCCAACGCCCAAGCAACAACGGGGGCCGTCGGCGTATCTATCTCGGATACGGCAGCAGCGGCTGTCTGCAAGTACATCACGGAAGGTAAGGTCACTCGAAGTGATTGGACCGAGATTGCTGGGGTCACCTCTTTGACGCCGGGCGTCTCGTACTATCTTAGCCCGACTACTGCCGGGCATATCACTTCGACTGCTCCAACGACCGTTGGTCAGTTTGTGGTTTCGATTGGTCGCGCAATCAGCACGACTGAACTTGACATAGAAATTGGGCCGCCCATCTTGCTATAGGAGAGTCCCATGGCCTACAAGCCGATTATCATCAATGCAGGTCAACTCGCTCAATTGCCGGCAGGTCAACCACTCGACTTGGGTGGTTGGCTTCTGCCGGTGTCGGGCGGGGTTTTGGACCGGGTTCTAATGGCTGATGCCAGTGGCAATGCTATCTGGGGATTGCTTCCCTCTCCTGGCCTCGACATCAATGGCCTGACAGGCGAATCCGCAATTGCATCGACTGACACGCTGCCGTTTTATGATGTTACGGCTGGCGATAACCGCAAGATCACATTTGCGGAGCTTGGTACGGCGTTGGGCACTTCGGCCGATGAAAAGGTCAAGGTGGATGCGGCTGCGACGGCGGGTTACCTTGGTGTAGCTGCCGGCGACGGTGTCTTGCGAACGTCTTCGCTTTTCACCTATACCGATGGTGGCGATTTCGTCACTCTTGGCATTGATGAGTCTGCATTGACCATCGCAAATATGTCGGACGCCGCCAACTACTTGCTGGCGGGTGGCTCGGTCAATCTCATTGGCAACCTCTCGGTTGACTCTCTCATCACCATTGACGGCCGCGACCTTTCGGTGGACGGCGCGAAGCTCGATGGGATTGAGACTGCGGCCGACGTGACGGACGCAACCAACGTGGCAGCCGCTGGTGCGGCTATGTCGGGTGGAGCGTTCCATGACGGTTTCAGCGACTTCGTTTCCGATGAGCATGTTGCTCACACGTCCATAATGCTAACGGCAGGGATCGGCCTGACTGGCGGGGGCGACATTTCCGCGAACAGGACGATTGATCTCGACATCGACAGTTTGACTGGTGAGAGCGCGATCGTCTCGGCTGACACGTTGGCATTCTATGACGCTACTGCTGTGGCCCACCGGAAGGTGACGTTCACAGAACTTGGTGCTGCGCTGGGAGTGGTTGATGAGATGGTGAAGGTGGACGCTGCCGCAACGGCAGGCTACCTCGGGGCGGCTTCGGACGATGGCGTCCTGCGAACGTCTTCGCTTCTCACGTATACCGATGGTGGCAATTTCATCACCCTTGGTGTTGATGAAGCCTCGTTGACCATTGCGAATATGTCGGATGCTGCCAGCTACCTGCTTGCCGATGGCTCGGTCGAATTGACCGGTAGCCTGGCGGTAACCGGGGGTGTCACCATCGACGGCCGTGACCTCTCTGTGGATGGCTCGAAGCTCGATGGGATCGAGTCTGCGGCCGACGTGACGGATGCGACGAATGTGGCAGCCGCTGGGGCAGCCATGTCTGGTGGGGCATTCCATAATGGCTTCAGCGACTTCGTAGCCGACGAGCACGTTGCGCACACTGGCATCACGCTGACGGCCGGAGAAGGTCTGACCGGCGGCGGCACGATTGCAGACAACCGCACATTCGATCTCGACATCAATGGCTTGACTGGCGAGTCCGCGATTGTTTCGGCCGACACACTGGCGTTTTATGACAACACCGCTGGTGCGCACCGAAAGGTGACGCTCACCGAGCTTGGTGCTGCGCTAGGGTCGGTTGATGAGATGGTCAAGGTTGATGCTGCTGCGACAGCCGGCTACCTCGGGGTTGCTGCGGGTGATGGCGTCCTGCGAACGACTGCGCCTCTGACCTGCACAGACGGCGGGGACTTCATCACATTGGGCTGCGATGCCTTGGAGCTTATTGCGTCTGACATGACGTTGTATCTTGAGACCACTGGGAATGATTCGACGGGTGACGGGTCGAGTGGCGACCCATGGAAGACCTTGGGTAAGGCGCTGACGTACCTGTCCGATAAGTCAATCGCAACTGACGCCACGGTGACGATCCAGTTCGGTGACGGGACGCATGTAAGCACTGCGACCGACATTGCGAATCATCCGAACGGCGGCCGGATCGAGATCATCGGTGAGAATATCTACGCCCTGTCACTGAGTTCGGTCCAGAGTTCGTCTGGCTCAAGTGGCGCGTGGTCCATCGTCTTGAATGTGAGTGATGTATCCAACGCAGCAGTCAATGACTTCTTGCTGGTTCCTTATGATGTTTCTGGTGGTACGCGACCAGAAACCCTGTGTGGATGCTGGAAAATTACGAACGTAGACGCGGGGAACACAAGACTCACCGTAACGTCGACACACAGACACACGTCAGCGCCCAGTGGCGCAATCTCTGGCACAGTGACCATCGCAAAGACTGTTCTTCAGTACAATGGAGTTAGCGGCATAGAAGTCGAAACCGTGCTGGGTAGATTGGATAGGCTGGTTCTGTCCGGAAACAACAACGGAAAAGGGCTGTACGCCAAAAGCATGTCGCTTACGACTGGCGGTCCGGATCTAGGCATAAACTATTTCGGCTTGAATCTTTACGTCGTCAATGGGGCAGTAGTAAATTTCCCCTACGTTAAGATATCGAACTCCGGCGATGATGGAGGTGGAGTCATTGGATCTGGCGCCGTAACAGTTGACAGTGGTTCGATCTACATGTATCGCGCCGTAATTTCCGGCGGAGCGTTGAAGGGAATAAAAGTGGAGACCAACGGGATAGTTGGAGGCAAAGGTCCAAGGGGTCCCCGCGTCATAAGCGGACACGGAGGTTTCGGGGTTCTTTGCGCTACCACGTCGATCGCTGGATTGCTCGATGCTGATATTACTTACAACACGACATACGGCCTGTACGCAACCTACACATCAATCATTGATGTCAGAGGCATAGGGACCATAACGGGCAACGGCACTGACTACAGTCCAGCACTGAACGTAGAAGGAAATGTCAATTCCTACATCATTCATTGACACCGGAGGCTAGGAGAGTCATGCAACAACTGGTCATACGAGACGGCAAGGTCATCGCCACGCATCCGACCAATGTGAGGATCACACCGGGTATGTATCAAGGGGACTGCGCGGTCATCACATACGACGGGATCGTGACCTACGATGAATTCGGCAATCCTCCGGACGATCCAAGGAGCCCGGAGGAGAAACGACAGGCATACAAGGACCGGAGACGCCTGGCGTATCCACAGGTTGAGGATCAACTCGACATGCTCTATCACGACACCATTGATGGTACGACAACCTGGGTTGATGCCATCTCGAAGGTGAAACAACAGCATCCCAAGGGGTAAGCCATGTTCATGCTACAAGCTCCTCACCCTGGTCTCCAGACCACGACGGTCATGCCGAGCCCGGAGTTCGGCGACGGCGAGAACCTGGTTGTCGTGGTGGATAAGAAGCATGCGATGGATGGGACCCTCTACACCTATGTGAAGCGGAATAGTCGCCGGAAGCTCTCTTGGACTTTCGGGCTGACGCGGAACAAAGGTCTGGAACTGCGAGAATTCATCCTGTCATATTTTGCCTCCAAGATTTTGGTGACGGATCACAATGGTCGCAGATGGGCGGGCAATTTCTTGAACAATCCGTTCGAGTTTGAAACCGACCGGCGATCGGCCCCGGCGATCGCTCCTATGCCTCGTGGCGAGCGCCAACGGATCACTATCGAGTTTGAGGGAGAGGAAGTCACATGAGAAACCTAAGTGGAGATGCTCTCAATAAGCTCGCTACCAAGCTTGGGACTGAGCCGGTAACGATCATTGAGATTGACTGGGTTGAGGACGGGTCATCTATCCTCTATGCGGATCGAACTGTCGGGACGATCCTCGGCAAAATTCAAGAGGTAGGCGATCTCGACAACGTAATCAATGTCACAGACAGCGATAGCTCTCAAGAACTCACAATAACCCTGGATGACACAGATGGAACAATCAAAGCGATCCTCGACACCAACGACATCCACAAACGTAGCGCCCGTGTTTACCAGTGGTTTGAAGGGTTGGACCTTGATGATCGATTCATGCTCTTTGCTGGCAAAATCAGTTCCCCAATCCATTGGAGCGAGCGAGACCGAACCGTTAGCCTCACCATCATCTCGCAGATCGAAGACAAGGAACTAGGGTTCTCGGCCGAGGAGGGCGACTTCCGGTGGATTCCCAAAGACCTTATCGGCAAAACTTGGCCGATGATCTTTGGGACAGTTCAAGACGTGCCGGCCCTCCAGTTCAACAAGGCTGTTACCGGGACGACGTTGTGTCCAATTGGCGCGGTCATCGGAGCGCAATACCACGATGCTGTACCCCTTGGTGGGTCAGACCCCTCGTGGGGAATCAGCCTTGGGATGGCAGCGATGCAGCGGAGCATGCTCTGGTGTGTGATTGAAGCCATGAATACTGCGGCCTTCCGGTGCAGTCTTTCCAACCCGTCAAAGGCTGCGGAGTATCAAGCGAGGGCCGCTGATGCTCTCGATAACATCAACGCTATCAATGCACAGATCGCTCAAGCGTCTGCTCAGAAGGCTTCTCAAGCGGCTTGTGCAAAGAATCAACGGTCGCTCACAGTTGCAAATGCCAGGGGAACTGGTTGCAACCCTGTCCGAATTCTTGGCGGGGAAGATTTTCCGCAGCAAACAGACATCAGTCTGAAGGTTGGCGGGTCGGTTGTCAGAGGCTACTTTGACGGAGACAAGTTCCACTACATCACCGTCTCGAATGCGGCAAAGGAAACCAAGGCGGCCAAAAAGTATGAGAACTCGATTGAACAGCAATGTTCGACCCCCAGCCCTGGGCAGTCGTATGATTTCTCGACGGATGTACCTTGCGGGCTTGGAAATACCTGGCCTGCTGCTTGCCGTTGCCGGTATTATGGCTTTTTTATAGGTTCGTCTTCCCACACATCACGGCCAAACACGAATGCGGTGGCCGAACACATCTGGATTGATTCTGGCGCCCGGGCGACTCTCTATAGTGATGAGAATATCACCTACCTGGCCTCGATCATTCCGGGCACCGTCTTAGCGGTCAAAGCCTACAAGACCTTCGAGGGTGGTGAACAGAGGTTGGTCAATGTGCCCAATAACCTCTGGCGGGTGGAGACGAAGAACTACGGACCCGTCACTGCTACACAGATTGTCGTCGTGAAGCCTCTGAGTTCCTTTGAGGACCAGGGGTGGAGTGACGACATCTATGTGACATACCAATCGAGTGTTGGTCCGCATACCTGCGACATTCTCCAGCACATCATCAACAACTACACTGACTTGATGTATGACAGCACGAGCTTTGCGGCGATTCGATCGAAGCTCGATCCGTTCCCGATGAACTTTCCAATCCTTAGTCGGAAAAACACCTTGGCAGTTCTCCAGGAGATTGCTTTCCAGGCTCGGTGTGCCTTGTGGCTCTCGAATGGCAAGTTCTACATCAAGTATCTGCCCGAGGAGCCCACCAGTGACTCGACGATTTCCCTGACTGACTTGGACGCCGACATGGGGGTGGAAGTAGAGTTGACTTCTACTGAAGACCTGGTCACGAAGATGATTGTCGAGTGGCGACTCAGTTGGGCCAAGGATGACCCGAACAAACTCATCCTCCGCCACAACGTGAAGAAGTATGGCACTCAGCAGGAGACTTTTGATTTCTACTGCTACAATCAGCCGGACATCATTTTGAAGGCGGCGACGTTTTGGTTGATCCGCAAGTCGAACACCTGGAAGAAAGTTCGCTTCAAGACATTCCTCCAGAAACTTGCTTTGGAGACATTTGATACAGTCACCTTGGACTTCGGGTCTAAGGGCTTTGTGTCAACGGCTGCGGTGAAAGCAATTGTTGAGGAGGCGACCTACAACTCTGAAGATCGGATGATTGATTTCACTTGCTGGACTCCTGTCAAGTCCGGCGAGATGGTCGAGTACAAGTTCTTCTGGCCATCCCAGATCAGCCCCTCGGAGACGTTCCCCACGGCCGCAGAGAGGGCCGCCGGATTCGCTGGGGGCGATGGCATCGGCTCCCAGGCCACTGGTGACCTGCCTATTGGTTTCACCGACCTGTCTGACTGGGGCGACGGTGTTGTCTGGGTTGGCGGCCCCAACGTGGTCTTCGCAGGCCATGCGGATTATGGGGACAACACGCCAAGCGACATAGGGTTCTCAGCCCAGCGGATCATTTTCGCGGGCACCTATGCCGAGTTGGTAGTCGCCGAGAATCCTGATCCCGATTTGACTCTCAACTATGCCGATCCGATTGATCCTCCAAAACTGCTGGACTTCGGCGGGAGTGTCTTTGAGATCGACATCCGTAAGACTGTGATCATCGATTCAGATAATGAGGATCGCACCTCGACGTTGGACACGATCTACAAGAGCATCAATAAGGAAGGCGAATTGGTTATCGACACGGAGGGAGCCCACTACGGTGACGATGACCATGAGGAGGGTGAGCACTTCGACTACCGCTTCGATGACGACGGCGAAGAGTGGGGCGCTGGTACGGCCTTCTTGAAGGCTGAGGACTAATGCTATCAATTAGGGTGCAACAAAAACACCCCATCCGGCAACCTGCCAGATGGGGTGTTTGTTTCTTGAGGGAGAGGTATGAAGCTCAACAAGCGTGAACGAAAGCACTGGCAGTACATGCTTCATCAATTGAAGAAGCACTTCTCTCCCGGTGTCCCGGTGGAAGTCCGATCAAGACCTATGAAGAAGTTCGACGCTGATTGTGAAGGGGTAATGAAACTTGGACGACTGGTCAAGGTCATCATTCGCATCAACAGCGATCGTCCATGGAAGGTCAAGTGCGACAGCCTCATGCACGAATGGGCACATGGCATGGAGTGGGAAGCCAATTGGGCAGACGACGGTCCCAAGGAAGAACACGGTGCAACGTGGGGTGTCTGGTACTCCAAGATTTACCAGCACCTTATTGACAAATGTTGGGAAGAGTTGAAGGAGCGCGGGCTTCTTCATCCAGAACACCAGGACTAGGAGAAGCAGATGCGTTATCGACGTGAATTCAGTCACTATGAAATTGTCGCCATTGAGGCGATGGACCCGATCACTCCGGAGTTGGCGCCCGAGATCGCGCGACGCTAAGCCGCACTGGGATTGGCTCTCGCCATTTGCATTCATGGCATGTGGCGAAGTCGATGTTCACTTGCTCGCTGGACTCGGTCTCTAGGCGGCTGCAAATCGTGCGGATTTGAATGCACTTGCAACCCTCTTTGACTCCTGCGCTGTACAGACGCCTTTGACACGATTCCCATAGCGGGCGGAAGAGCCTATCGTCTTCTGCATCGCACTCGTACCCTTCAATAGGGCTCGGCGGCTCCCAGTCGTCGGGCCCTTTTTCGTATTGTATGGAGCCATCTGGCAGGAACCGGGCTCTCTTGTAGTCGGCCGGCAGCGTATGCTGCATCGCCGAGAGATGCGCCTCGGGCGGGCCTCCGGTGTAGATAACCCAACCCCTGGAGGGCTTCTTTGCCGGTAGCACGACATCGGGGATGCCGGGCTCATTCTCGATTGGTTCGATCGGTTCTTCGGGGCAGTCTTGGCAAGGCATCATTTCTCCGGGCATTTCTGACATTGTGGGGGCTGGACTTGACCATACAGGGCACAGTGGTACTTGATCTGGGCAGCCCCGCAAGGCGCGTAGTCGATAGTCTTCGCCCGATGCCCACAGTTTTCGAGGACAGGGAGGAAGACCCAGGCACTAGGCGACCGCAGGTTAGAAACCTTCCTCCGGTAGCCTGTAGGCACCGGAGGAGGTTCCCACCCTCGTTTCGGATAGACGATTGTCCCATCGGCAAAGATGCGGGGTCGCCCGTGGGTCACTTGTTCGGACATGAGGAACACTGGTCCAGTTGGATGTTCTCGGATTTGCCATGGTACGTGCAGGTCGGGACGATCCTCAGACAATCGCAACCCGGCTTCCTGATTTGAACGAGCTTGCAATGCTTGCACATGGGCTCGATGCGGACGAGAATCCAGGCGTCTCGACTCTTGAAGTCATCCGACTTCCTCTTGTAGCCGGGCGGCACAGGCGGCGGTTCCCAACCTACCTTCTCGTAGACGATCGTGGCGTCATCGAGAATCCGGGGCGGAGGCACCTCGGGCGCCTCGGCCGGAATGTTCCGTCCCGGCGGCATTCGATCTTTGATCGGGTCCGCAACATCAGTGATGTCGAATCCCTCCTCTGGGGCCTTCTCTGGAGCCCTCTCTGGCTCCTGCTCTTTGCAGGCCAGGCAAGTCGCACATGAGACCCGCTTCTTTGCAAACCACTTTGCCGGGTTCTGAATGGCTTCGGCGTTCGTGAGTCCTGGCGGCCTCGTGGGCGGGCGGCACCAAACTTGGACGCCGTCCTGGTTTTCCAAAAGCCACCTGCGACCGCACGGCATTAGCTCAGCAATAGGCTTCGTGTCGGTCATCATATTTCTCATGCTCGTCATACCAGTTGTAGTGAAGGTCCAACCACTCGTCCCGCTTCTCAGAGTTGTCTTCCAACCCTGGGCGCTGTTTGGTGTACAAGTGGAACTCATCCGTACCAAAGGACTCCCAGTCGGGTTCGAGAAGTGGCGACCAAATCCAGCTACCAAAACCCCAGCAGGCGCCGACACAACTGGTGCGCATTTTCCAACACTGCTGCCACCAGACAGTGAAACAGGAGGTTTCCAACCATTTACAATTGCCACCCAGACACTGAAATTCGGGGAACAAGGTCTCACATCTCCACTTATCGCACTGGATACTGTAGGGTTGGCTGTAGGGTCGGTTGTAAAACTTGGAGGTGTACCCATCGACGTACCAAAAGCCACCAGGACTCAGGGAGACCTTTCTGTAATCCGCTTTCTCGGTCGGCTTCGTGGAGTTGACTCGATAGACACGGGTTTCTATGAAGACTCCAGTCCCCATGCTTGCGTTGCCTACCATGTAGTCGAAGAGATCGCCGAGCTTGCCCATCTCGTCCGGGTCCCAGTAGTCGTACCAATTTCGGCCGACAAGTTCTTCACCGTAGCACTCGGCGAAGATGTTAGCGTCGGGAGGAAATCGCCCACGTAAACCCATGGTGGCTACGCTGTTTTCCTGGGCCGCTGTGTCGGCCTTGACCATCTCCACCATTGCTTTGTCGTGGTATTCCTGGAAGTATTCGACTTCGGCGTCGACGGCATCTTGGTAAGTTCGGGCGTTCTCACCGGCAGCGCAGATTTTCGCAGCGATTTGCCGACACTGGGGTGGCTTCGGTTCCACGCCTTCACATTCATCTTCGTACTGGGCAATGAGGGCATCCACCTCGGCAGCGTATTGATCGACTTGGGTCTGGTGAGACTCCATCCTTGTAGCACTCGGCGAAATCCTGTTCATGTAGGAGATGAATTGGGTTGACGCACTGTACGCAGTCCTGTAAGTGTCACAGACAGTGTTGTACAGCGGACTGTTGTGGGGGCCTGGCGATGGAGTGTAGCCGCCCGACCACGATACCTCGTGACACATCCCGCCACAGATGAAACATGGGTCTACCATGTGAGACGTGCCACAACATTTATCTGCCGCTCTGCCGGCCCCCACTGCTTGCTGACCATAGGAACATAGCACCCGATCATTTTCGTCGGGCTCCGTCTCACAGTCGCACCAGGCTTCCTTCATCTCGCCTTCGATTTCGTCGATGATGCCCGGTCTCCAGAGCAACAGTTCCTCATCGAAACTGATATCGGGGCAGGTTTCTTTGAGTTTCTCGCGTACCTCTTCGATGTCTTCAACAGCCCAGAGGTGCGGGTCCGTAACCTCATCGATCGGCTCGATAGGCTGACAATTGGCCGACCCCTCTGGCGGACCTTGGAGGATTTCATTCACGTCTTGAACGAGCGCATTCCAATCGGGGATGAAATACGGCTTCTCGGGATCATAGTATTTGCTCATCAGAACAACCCATGGTGGAGCAGGGCACGGTATACTTCTGCCTCGGCGACGGCGTCACAGAGGGCATCGTGCGGGTTCTCATTGACGATCCCAAACTTCTTGCAGAGGGCGCTCAAGCCAACCCAAGGGAATGGGTCCTCTTCGCCGGCGAAAGCCGCTCGATCTTTGAGACTTAGGGCGAAGATCATTCCATCCCGTGGGTGGAAGTGGAAGATGTGGTCAAACAGTTCGCTGCCTAGCCACGCCTTGCCGAAAGCCTGCTCGAAGGTCCAGTTGTGGGCCAACGGGGTGAGTCTCTTGCTTACTGGCAGGTCGAGGGCTTCAAACCACTCCAGAAAGAGATCAGCGACCTTCTCACTGGAAGGCGCATTGAGCATCAGATCGGCCAAGTCAAGCCGGTGAATAACTGAGGCTTCTCGCTCGGCTCGCTCGGGTTGTTGTGGCGCGATGTTGTGGTAGAAAGGTCGCAGTTCGGGGTTGGGCCGTAGGTCGGCATCCAGAGGCACCACGGCGATCTGAATGATCTCGTGGTAACCCGCTCGACTACCTGTCGTCTCGATGTCAATCGCAGCCAGGAGGTTTCCGTTGAGGTGCATCATGCTGTTGTATGTTTTCATGTGGTTCCAAGCCCCCGAGCCTGGAGAAAAACGGTGTCGACTTCAAGGCGGTTCGGCAACCTCTGGACTGCCAAGGCGGCCATGATCTCAGCGTCTGATCGTATGAGGGTATGAAGATCATCGCCTCGCACAATCTTCGAGGCGTACTTGGCCGCCCAATGCTGAAGATTCTTGATGCCATCAACCACCATTGGTGGTCGGTCACCAATCACGTTATCCCAGCCGGTGTAGTTGATCAGCGCCAGGTCGGCCACGGTCATCTTCGGGCCGTACCCGTCACGGACGATCTTGATCAGATGGCCACCGACTTCTCGGATGGCGTCAATCTCGTTCGGGAATCGAACGTCGGGGATGACGATCACATCGAGACCGTGGTCCGTCTTCAGCAGATAGTCGATCCAGGTGCGGTCGTACACCCGCTCGCGGACGGCCGGTGTGCCGAACCGGACCCATACCTCCACGGGCGTCATGCCGAGCAAGGGTAGCACCGTGTCACGCAAATGCTCGGTAGCAGGGTCGTTGTAGTAGGCTTCGTTTTGGAGACCTGCCCAAGCATAGAGGTCGTGCGTTATTTGCTTCAGCTTGGAGGCGAAGCTCCTACGACCGACTTTGAGTGTCGGGTCCATTTCGCCTAGCATGTCGATCAAGCCGTTGGCAAATGTATCCTTGCCCACGCGACTGTAGTGGCCGATCCCAATAATAGTGGCGTTCATGTTTTCGTTCTCCCGGTGAGCCAAGACCAGTTAGTACCAATGAAGATTGCTTTGATCGTCGATGTGCTGACTCCAAATCGTTGAGCAATCTTCCCTGCTGTGGATTTTCCTTCTAACTTGAGAATCTCAATCACATCTGTTTTAGTCAGTTTGGCTAGATGATGTTGAGACCCACGACAATCTCGGCCTTTGGTATGCCGATCCTTATTGTTGTCTTCGTTTGTTCCGAGAAAGAAATGGCGAGGATTCATGCACGAAGGGTTGTCACATGAATGGCATACCAGTAATTTTCCCGGTTGTTTACCATAGAAGTCCAAGTATGCAATGCGGGTAGCAACATAGTCGATGTTGCTGATCCAAATTCTTGGATAGCCACTCTTGGAGTGCGAACCTTTCCAAGGCCAACACCGATGCGCACGCTCTTTGTCAACTTTGGACCATAAATGATCCCGTTGCTTCTGTGATAAACAAAGGGGTAGAGGTTTGAGTATTCGAGAAATCATGTTCCTAGTCTTTGATGCGAAGACGACCGTTGATACAAACGTAGGGTGTAACATCCGCTTTATCATTAGCGGGGGCGAATGAAAGGTTGCCGATGAAACGCTTGTTGTCCGCATGGGCTCCTACTGGCGTATCGGAAGGCATACCACGCGAGACTTTGATTTTACTCCACTGATACCGTTCTTCCGGGTCCAACCAGTCGGTGAACTTTGTGTAGAAGTCGGCGAAGAGAACCTTCTCACCTGGCGCAGAGTGACACTGGTTTTGAATGAAGGTCTCCAGAGATGAGCGTTGCATATCCTCAGACTGCTGCTTCTTGTAGGTGTTGACCACTGGCAGACGGAGTCGGCCTTGTACACCAGGAAGCACCAGTTTCTTCAGGGTATACATGAAGTGAGGCCCTTCGTCTTGGAGCGCCTTCATCAAGATCGACTTGGGTATCTCTTCTTCGTGAAGAAGGTCAGGGACTTCGATGACTGTGATCCGCGTATCGCCGGGGAATACCGGGCAGTTCTTCTGATCATTGGCCATCATCATCATGTGCAGCGTATTGGGCTGCGGGTAGGCGTCCGTCCGCATCCGGCGAATCCAGAGTACCTTGGCTGTGACCCATTCCTTCATTCGAGGATAGGCATACGGACTGCGGGCGATGTCAGATTCTTCAATGTAGGCCACGACTGCGTTGGCCAGTTCCCCATTGAACCCGCTTTGGTTGGTCAGAGACCGTTCAGCCGAGACAATACCTCCCGTCGTCAATGACGCCAGGGCTTCATGGAAGATTGATTTCCCACAATCCTGGTTGCCAAAGAAGAAGAGGAACGGCAACGGTTCAAACGGGTCCCGGAAGCAACACGCGATCCACGCAAGGCCATAGTCAGCGCCTGTCCGAATGTTGGCTTCCTGGGCCCACACTAGGTCTTTGATCTCAGTATCCAGATCCCGGAAGCAATGCTCCAGAACTTTGTCCCAGTGCGGGTGGTATGGGTGATCTTCAGCCCCTAGCTTGGCTTCCTTGTGGGCGTACTGGGGTGTGTTGTAGTTCCACTGCCGCTTGCCGGGGTATTCATCACTGAAGGGGTGGTTGATCAACATCCACGGTGTGTCGATACAAGCCCCAAGAATCTGTTCGGCTTCACCCCTGGGGTGTCCATGTTGTTGAAGCCACATTTTGCAATCTGATGCAGTGCAGCGGCCCCACTTTTTGCTAGTAGCTTGAATGAACCATCCCGCCGTGTCGCCCGTCGGTGTATTGAGTCTCCGCAGACGATCATCATACTCGGTGGCCTCAAGATTATCCCGGTGCTCCTCCGCCTTTACATTGAACACCCTTTCCCAGTAGCCACCACGAGCCTTCACCCAACCCTCGCCTGGACTTGCTTCGTCCTTTTCCATTTTCTTCATTCGCATCACTAGGCGGCCGTCCTTGCTTGGGCGAAGGGCCGCCTCTCGAAAAAGGTATTTCTCATCTATGACAACATCAGGGCCTCCCAAGGTTCGGGCCACCTCAAGAGCTTGTTTGGCTTTGTCGAACTGGTAGCCCTTGTTGTCCGCTAGTTCCGCACCACCTTTGGCGCGGGACGCCGAGACGAAATCGGGTTTGTGATTGAACAAGCAAGTTGTCCAACCTTCGCCGTCCTGCTGCCAAGTGACATCCTCATTAACGCCTTGGCCAAAGCGATAGACCTTCCAAGCACCATTCGGTAAGGGGAAGGCGAAGCAGTTGGGCTCCGCTGGGTTCGAGCCCCGTGAGGTGGTGACGAAGAATCCCTTCAGGTCGAGCTTCTTCTGAATCTCTTTATCCTGGGTCAGCATCTGGAAGGCGCAGGTGTGCGTCTGAAGCAGGTGATGATCTTGGACCCACACCGTGGAGAAGCCGCTCCGGGCCAACTCGTCGACGGTTTCCTTGTGGGTTTCATCCAGTTCGATGACTCGCCGCGAGGACGCCAGTCTGTCGAACGGGTCCTGTTCATCGTCGGAGAGGCTGTTTACACGCACCTTCGTCCGCCGCTTACTGACCACCTCAACGTGATCCTTCCAGTTGGTGGGTAGGTCCTCGATCTTGAGAGTCTTCTCAGCGGGCTTCAGAAGGGCGAGACCCTGGTTCTCCTGGGTCAGCTTGCGGTGCCAGAACCACATGATCGATCCGCAGCAGTCGATCTGCCGGGAGAAGTCGAAGCCCGTCTCCTGGGTCATCATCCCCAGGACACAGCGGGCTAGGGCGGCGTGCTCGGTGTGATTCGCCGTGGGAATGCCATCCAGGAGGACGTAGAGGTGGATTCCCTTGCCTCCGGTGGATTGTCGCACTTCCGTGTAGGGCAAGTTCTCGGCCGCTCTCTGGACCTCTGTGAGCTTCTCATCGGTGATTCCGACGCCCTTAGCGTGCCCTGTGATGTCATCAAAGTCGAACCCTACCCATAGGCTCTTGCGATCCTTCCAGTGCCACCCTGTGGACCCGATCCCCTCAGCGTGAAGCTCCAAGGGCCAGGAGAGCTTGTAGTCCTTGAACACGGGCTCATCGTCGGCGTTCTTCGGGATACGCAGGTTCCAATACTGGTAGATTCCAGTGTCCCAAGTGGAGTGTTTGCCGGCCACGGCTTCACTGTTGCCTGCCGCCACGTTGACCTGGGTCTCCAGGTGGGTGCCGTGTTCAAGATAGCGATCCAGAAGGTCCTGGCCGGGATGTTCCGGCCGGCGAGCCTTCAGGAAGGCCATGATTCCTTCGGTAACAAACTTTGACATAAGGACTCCAAAGGTAGGGATTGTCCTACTATGTGATACTAGGGCCACGAGACCTGATTACTTCCCGAAATTGACGTACACCCTACAGTACAAATGAGAGCGTCTAAAGTAAAGTAAGAAAAAAGATTCCTGGAGTAATCCTGAGATCGGCGAGGCAAGTCGATGTAAGCCCTTCTCTGGAAAGCGTTTGCCTCACCCGGTAACCAAACACCCTGCATGGAGTCACCCCCTAAGATTCCTCACAACCGGAAATTTGGCAAAAAATACTTTTCTAGTTTACTTTTCTGCCTCTCGTTTGTACTGTATGGTTGAACGCGGTATGAATCGAGGTTTTCCGGATGGCGCAACGAGATGGACGATGAACTACGCAGTTTGCCAGTCGAACAACTCGTTGAACCATGGGTCCTCTTGAGACCCGTGGCCCGGCATTCGTTGGAATTCATGGAGATGAGGGACTCGATTGAGGCGAAAGGGTTCCTCAATTCCATCTCGGTTCGCCCGTGTAAACACCGCCCTGGCTTATTTGAAGTCATCGACGGGATGTGTCGATGGACGTGTGCCAAGGAACTATGCCTGGAGACAATCCCCGCGATCATCAAGTATAACGTCACGGATGATGATGTCCTGGCCTTGCAGGTCCAAGCGAATGCTATCCGCTTGGAGACCAAGCCTTGCGAGTTTGCTCGACAGTTGAAAAGGCTCCAGAAGGCAAACTCTGGGATCACTCTCGCAAAACTCTCGGTGATGATCTCGAAGAACCCAAGTTGGGTTAGTCAACAACTTGGGCTGCTTCGACTGAATGCGGTCCACCAGACGATGGTTGATCGTGGAGAAATTTGTCTTCAGAACGCTTACATGCTGGCAAAGATTCCGCCCCGGTTCCGCAAGGAATATGTAGACAAGGCGAAGACGATGCTTGCTGGGGCGTTCAATGCTCTCGCGGCTAGTGTCATCAAACAATACCGAGACGCAGTACGACAAGGCAAATTGGACGCCTTCTTCTCGGATGAGTTTGAACCACAAGCACATCTGCGAGCACTTCGAGTGATCCAAGAGGAACAACAGGATCAACTGAATGGTCCTCTTATCATCGCCTCTGAGGATTGCAAGACCCCGTTGGATGGATGGAGTGCTGCACTCCAGTGGGCCATGCACCTCGACCGTCAGAGTGTGAAAGAGCAGGAAGAAGCTGCGCGAGCTAAAGTTCGCAAGCAGTGGAAATCCTAAGTCACACTCCTTCTTTTCATTTCTATTCTCTAGTTTCAAGGTGTGTAAGTATGTCGAAAGATCAAGCTCTCGTTCCCGTCGATCTCAACCAGCTTCCCGCCACCCAGCGTGGCGATGACAAGGGTTTCGACGACCTGTCACAGGGTGGTGATTTCCTCTGTCGCCTTCAGCTTTTCTCGAAGGGCGCTGCGATCAACAAGCAACTCATCCAGCCCGGTCACTGGGGCGTCCCGGAAGGCGACGACGACGTGACGGATCTGGGAATAAGCATCGATCTCTTGCCGCTCGCGCGTCGGCCGAAGGCCCTCGACATGAGCGACAAGGATGCCATCGTTGTCAACTACGACATGGGTTCGGAGGAATTCAAGCGGATCGCCGACGCTTCGATGGGGTCGGACTCTGGCTGCATGTACGGCCCGAGCTTCCTCGTCATCGATCGGTCGACTGGCCGTTTCCTGGAGTGGTTCTGTGGCACGAAGAGCACCCGCTCTGAAGCCAAGAAAATCTACCCGTACCTACCATTGACCGAATCGGACATTGCCGCACGGAAGCTGGACGCCAAGCCGCACGGACCCCAGCCCCTCACCATGAAGATCAAGCTGGTCGAGCGGAAGCGGTTCTCGTGGCACGTTCCGGTCGTCGTGAAGTGCTCGACCCCGTTTGCGACCCTGCCCGCCATGGAGAAGATCGTCATGGAAGTCGAGCGGTTCATCAGCCCCAAGGATACCGGGGTCGAGAAGGTGCAGGAGGAAACGGGCAAAAAGCGTCGAGCCCGATAATCTCGGACAAGGTGGGGTAGGCGAGCGGCGGCACATGCCAGAGACGACCGAAGAGCATTAGTACGTCTACGGATTGGTAGTGGGATGTTCGCCGTCTACCTCCACCCACGTTCGATAATTTTCCGGGAAGCTAGGGGCTCATTTTCCCCTAGTATCTCATAGAGAACAATCCGAACCAATGACCTACTGGGCTGGCACAAGATTGAAAGCCAGTTCTGACCAGGGGAATCCGGTGTAGGTTTGCCTTGGCCTCAATCTGCTGGGGACAGCAGATGAAGGGGACACCGGGAGTAGGTTGTTTCATTCTAACTGAAGGGATCTTTGATGAAGGCTCTTGTGATGACGGTTTTTAAGTCGAGATGGACGCTCGTGATCATCCTGGCAGTTGTCGGGCTGGTTAGCGGCAGTGCTCTCTCCGATCAGGTCGGTCAGTTGATTACGTCGCTTCTCGGACAGTAAGCATCGCGTAGTCGCAATGCTCTCAGGGCCAGCAGTGGTTCTCTCACTGCTGGCCCTTTTCTTTTGGAGATTCCAATGATTCCCAATGCCGTGCTTATTCAAGAACCCGCCATCGACTTCAGAACTTTCTTGAAGCACACCAACGAGATGTTGGGCTATAGCCCCAGTGCGCAAGCCGATGCTTCACGGCGGATACTCCACGATGCTGAGAAGTTCCTGTCGTGTCTGGCGGGCATGAAAGATCAAAACGCACCAGTGGGAATCTCTCCTCACTTGCTTACGCACGTCTCATTCAGCTTGTTGGTTGCCGCCGATGAGCGCGACATGCAGGACATCTTGGAGCTTTGCTCCGGGATGCCATTTACGATCACCGACACGGTTGCCCGTGGTGTGCAGGCTACCGTCATTACTGGCACCCTTGCACAGTGGCGATCTACCGTGATCTCTGGCTGTCAGAGCTATGTGGATACGGCGATCCGTGGGCTCTTCAATCATATCGTGTCTCTGTTTGAGGCTGTCAATCTGAGTGTCTGGAAGGACTGCGACCGGAAGCCGGCAGGCTCCACCTTCTTACTCACCGATCAGAGGAGACCCACATGAGCGGCAGCCGAGCACGGAGGTCTCTGATGAAGGGGGTCAGTTGGGAGTCCTTCTCATACGTCCTCTCCATGATAGTCACGTACTGGTATCTCGACAATTTCAGTGAGAGTTTCTGTCTAACTAGCATCCTCTTTGTCATCAAAACCATCTTGTTCTTCGTCCATGAACGCCTCTGGCACCGGATCAAGTGGGGAAGGATTCAATAATGAATGAAGTCCTCAATATCAAACTTACCCACGAAACCAAGAGTGGAACTCTTGTCCGCAGTCCTGCCAAAATCAGGTTTGCAGACGGCCGGATTGAATTCGTCAAGTCGCCCTTTGCTTTGAAAGACGAAATCAAGGCGATGGCCGGCTCCAAGTGGCACGGCTTCGAGGATGTGAATCCCCGCAAGATATGGTCCGTCAAGGACTGTGATCGTAACCGCTTCCAGCTTGGTTACCTCATGGGCGAGGATGTCTACGAATGGTTCGACCGCGATCTGATTCGCCATGAGTACCGTCAGTACAAGCTGAAGGGCGTCGACACTGACCCGATGCCACACCAGTTCGATTTGGCGGACTCCGGTCTCACATACCACTACCAAATCTGGGGCGCCGAGATGGGGACGGGCAAAGGGAATCTGCCGAGTACGAAGGTGGCAACTCCGCTTGGTTGGTCAACGATGGGCGAACTTCGGGTTGGTGACTTCGTCACCAACCCAGAAGGTGGCGCCACCAGAGTCAAAGGCGTCTATCCCCGTGGTCGAATGGAAATGTTCCGTGTGACCTTCTCGGATGACTCCTCTGTGGTGTGCAGCGCTGACCATCTATGGAACGTCCAGACGACAACTCAGAAGTTTCGTGGGCAACCTTATAAGACTCTGGAGTTACAGGAGATTGTCTCCCGTGGCCTCTATTTCGCAAACGGAAACGCAAAGCACTATATTCCCATGACGGCCCCGGTGGAGTATCTCGGCCACCCGCTGCCGGTCCACCCATACCTTCTGGGATACATTCTCGGCAACGGCGGCCTCAGTGGAACGTCCAATGTCATTTCGATTCCTGACGCAGAGACTGTTGACCGTTTGAACACCATGATGGTGACCCCGCTCCGCCCAAAGAAAGGGAATGAGTATGACTTCACCATCAAGGATGGTGGGGTTAATCCTTACCTGGAGGAAGCCGGCCTGAAGGGGAAACTATCCCCCGAAAAGCATGTTCCCGACCAGTACCTTTTCGCCCCGGTAGCTGACCGCCTCGCACTCCTACAAGGCTTGTGTGATTCAGACGGCCATGCAATCGAGACATCGGGGGTTGAGTATTCAACCACGTCACCGCAACTACGTGATGCGTTTGTCACCTTGGTGCAATCTCTTGGCGGTACGTGTGCTGTTAGTTCCAGGTTTCCCACCTATACCTACAAAGGTGAGAAACTCACCGGTCGGCTGGCGTATCGTATCAATGCTTCATTCTCTTCAGACATTCAACCGTTTCGTTTGAGTCGGAAAGCTGAGGCATACACGACTCCAACGAAGTACCAACCCACTCGTGCGATTCAGAGCGTGGAATCGATCGGCGAGGAAGAGTGTATTTGCATCGCCGTCGAAGCGGACAACCAACTCTATGTGACTGACGAATTCATTGTCACGCATAACACACTGTCTGCCCAGATGGTCATTGAGAACTCAGGCGTGGATTGGTGGTACTGGGTTGGGCCAGCACGGTCGCTCCCTAACATGAAGCGGGAATTCCGTCTCTGGGGTTTCGATGACTCGAAGATTCGCATCGACTTCATGTCCTACGAGAAGCTCGTGCGAGTCATGCATGAATGGAAGAAGGGCGCCCCGCTGCCGAAAGGCGTGTTCTTTGATGAGTCCAGCCGCTGTAAGAACCAATCCAGCCAACGATCGGTGGCATCCCAGATGCTTGCCGACCGCATCCGGGATGAGTACAAGTTCGACGGCTATGTCATCGAGATGTCCGGAACACCGTCCCCTAAGAAGCCGATCGACTGGTGGAGCCAGTGTGAGATTGCTTGGCCGGGCTTCTTACGGGAGGGTAGCCCGAGAGCGTTGGAACAACGTCTCGCCTTCATGATTCAGGAGACATTTGATTCGGGCACCTTCTGGAAGACGATTGGCTGGAAGGACGACGAAGGAAAGTGTGACGTATGTGGTGAGCTTGAAGAGCATTCTTGCCACCATCGTGATGATTTCATGGAAGAGGATTCTACTGAGGAATACCACGAGTTCGTTGCATCAAAGAACGAAGTGGCCTTCATGTACGATCGGCTCAAGGGGCTCGCCGTTATCAAGCACAAGAAGGACTGCCTCTCCCTACCTGAGAAACGTCGTCGACAAGTCGTGTGCAAACCCACGGCGTCCATCCTACGGGTTGCCAAGGCTCTGGTGGACTCGGCTCCGAATGCCATCACTGGCATGACGCTGCTGAGGGAACTCAGCGATGGATTCCAGTACCGCGAGGAACCAGATGGCATGATGCCGTGCAACCACTGTCCGGATGCCTGTGGCGAAGTCGACGAGTGGTTTGTTCCCAATGAAGAGGAAGCCCAACAACGCAGGTTCTCCAACATCAGCATGTTGGACGAGGCGCTGGTGGCCACTCTGAAGAAGCGGAAAGTCGAATGTCCAAAGTGTAAGGGCACGGGCGAAGTCACCCGGATGAAACGGTATGCACGCGAGATACCTTGTCCCAAGGAACGAGCCCTCCGCGATCTGTTTGAAGAGTGTGAAGAGACCGGCCGTATCGTGGTCTTCGCCGGGTTCACCGGCAGTGTTGATCGCTGTTGCAACATTGCTCGTAAGGAAAGTTGGTCTGTCGTCCGTTGTGACGGCCGTGGCTACCAGGTGACCCTCGCCGATGGCTCAACTGTCACTGGTGTCGAAGCTCTCGACTACTGGGCCGATATGGAGAACAACCCACGGGTAGCCTTTGTGGCACACCCGGAGTCCGGCGGCATGTCTCTCACGCTGACCGAGGCCAGGATGACCGTCTATTGGTCCAACAGCTTCAAGCCGGAGTACAGGACCCAGTCTGAGGACCGTATCCATCGTAAAGGGATGGACGAGAACCTCGGCTGCACCATCGTCGATTTGATCCACCTGCCCACTGACGACCGTGTTTTGGAAGTCATCCGCGAGAACCGGAAGCTCGAACTGATGACGATGGGCGAATTTGTTCAAGACATTTCCTTTGAAGGGGGTGAGACATGATGAAGTTCACCGCCGTGATAACTCCTAAGTTGTTAGGACTCTTGGGATCGAGAGAGGCTTGCGAAAGCCGTCTGTTAAAGGCAATTCAGCACATACTGTGGGCTGAAACCCTCCCCATCAATCAAGAGCAAGATATCCGGGTCAAGTTGATCGAGTGCTGCACGGTCGACATTGAATTGGAACTCAATCAACGGGACGCCGAGATCGTCAAAGACATGATCCATGAAGGGCTCTATGTCTTCTTCGACCCCGAATTCAACTCGGATATTGAAGTCGAAATCAACAACGAACTCTGAGGAGACACCATGCGATTCCTTGCTGCCCTGCTTCTTCTTTTCGCAATGATCACCCCTGCCGGGGCCGAGCCCACACTCCCCGAGGAACTCCAGAGCAACACCGTGGTGTTGGGAGACGAGCGAGGCCATGGTTCCGGCGTCCTGTGGACCCGGACTGAATGCGATCGCCAAGTGACGTTCATTTGGACAGCCGGCCATGTGGCGGATATGTGGGCGAATCCCGACGGCACCTTCCGTCCCGTCCCCGTTATTCAGGGTGACAAGCGTGGTATGGCGAGAGTTCTCCGCGCAGGTGATTCCGAGGCTGGTGTTGATGTGGCGCTCCTGGAGGTTGTCAGTGGTGACTTCGTGGGCACTGCGGAGTTCTACCGGGGCTTCAACGAAGTCGAGGTGGGCCAGAGGATACTTCACTGCGGGACGCCGATTGACCGTGATTGGAATCAACGGCTGGTCAGTTATGGCCGCTTCTCGTATGTCGATCGCCTCGTGGACGGCTGGCCGATGTTGGCACCCCACCGGTTTGACCAGGTGGACCTTACGGCTGCTCCTGGCTGCTCTGGCGGACCGGTCATTGATGAGGCAACTGGTGGCATTGTTGGTCTTCTCGTCAGAGGCAGCGGACCCGGCCTGGCAATCATCGAGCCGACCAGGAACATCTATCAGTGGGCGAAGGAACACGATTGCTTGTGGGCATTCGACCCGACTGTGAGCATGCTGGCGACCGTGCAGCCGTGGCCCAGCGATATCTTTCTCCGAACTGTCCGCGAGCGGTACTGTCCCCTGGATGATGATTGGGGCGAGCTTCCGCCCGAGCCCGTCGAGGAAGACACACTGCAATCCATCATCGACGCTGTCCTGGAACTGCTTGATCCCTGCCCCTGTGACCCCGAGCCGCCGGCGCCCGATGACGACGACTACGAAGTCATCATCATCGACTTGCCTCCTCCGCCGCCCGCCGACGCAGAGATCATCGAACTCCCCATCTGAAAGCCTGCAACCAAGCAGCCCGTAGGCTGGACGCCTGCGGGCTGTTCTCTTCATAAGGAACACCAATGTCAAGACCCCCGAGTATACCGGAAGCAGATGCCATCAAACTGAAGGCCGACATTGCGGCCGGGATGAAGCAGACAGAGATCGCTAAGAAGTACGGCGTGAGTCGTTCCCTTGTATCGGACATCGCCACCAATCGGACGTGGAAAAGCATCCCGTGGCCGGACGACAAGCAGCCGGTTCCCAAGTCGGCGGGTGGACAACACAAGCCGATTGAGGGCTATGATCCCACAGACAAGAGGATTCAAGAACTGGAGGGCGAAGTTGTCCACCTCACCCAAGAGCGCAACCTGGAGCGCAAACGGGCCGCAAGCAACGCCAAAAACGAAGGTCTGTTCCGGGCGATGGCAGACGAGTTGACTGACAAAGTCATCCCGATCAAACCCTTACCCACGGTACGCAAGCGGTTTTTAGCTAAGAAAAGGATCGAAGAGCATGCCGTGCTTCATCTCAGTGACGGGCATCACGACCAGATTGTCACGCCGGAGGAATGTGGCGGCCTGGAGTCCTACGACTTCCTCACCTCGTGTTGCCGAGCCGAGCGCCTGGTTGACACCACGCTCCAGTGGACCCAGCAAATCCTGGGCGATCAATACCACTTCCCGGTTCTCAACATCCTAGCCTACGGCGACCACACCAGCGGTGAGATTCATGGGGCCGCCACCCGGAGCTACTTCCGCCACATGATGCGGAACTGTATCGCCACTGGCAAGCTCCACGCCCTCATGTACCGCGACCTGGCTTCCTGCTTCGACCAGGTCAACGTCGTGTACGTCCCCGGTAACCACGGGCGACGAACTCAGAAGAAGGACTACCACGGTGCCCACGACAATTGGGACTATCTGATTGCCGAGATGGCTAGGCTGTACTGCCAGGACTTCGAGAACATCAGCTTCCTGATCCCGAACAGCTTCTCTGTCAACCTGGACATCAACGGTGTCGGCTTCAACATCGCCCATGGCGACGATATCCGATCCAGTATGGGGATTCCGTGGTACGGGCTCCAGAGGCGGCAATCCAGGCTACAAGCCCTCGCGCCACTCCAAACCGGTCCTCGGGTTCGATATTACTGCGTCGGTCACTTCCACCAAAAAGGGATGGTCGGCTCACAGGACACTGAGACCATCATGAACGGCCCTTGGGTGGGCACCGATGCTTACGCCTTCAACAGCCTGTCGGCCTACACCGAGCCGTTCCAGTGGCTCCATGGCGTCAATCCCAAGTACGGGCTCAGTTGGCGGATGGATGTGAAGCTGAAGGACGAGCTTCGTGAGTCCAAGGGTCCCCAGCGCTACAAGATCGAATTGGAGTAGTCATGGAGAAAAAGACTGCAACGGAAAGGCTGCTCGATGGGCAGGACGGACTCTTCGCCCAAAGGGAAGAAGAAGAGGAAGAAGAGGTTGGCCAGCCAAAGTCACGTAGTGCTAACGCCTTCCTCGATTCTCTCAAGGACAAACAATGACCGGCATCACAATCGGGTGGATTGGCTCACTCTGCTTTGCAGCCTGCGGAATTCCCCAAGCCTGCCGGTGTGCTCGACAAGGCCATGCTGATGGGCTCTCGCCGTTCTTCCTGGCTTTCTGGTTGATCGGTGAAGTCTGTTTCATGGCGGCGGTCCTTATGGAGTTCGGATGGGTCAGTTGGATGATGGTCAACTACATCGTCAATCTGATCTGCCTCTTTGTCATCTGGCGATATCGCATCTGGCCGAAAGGGAAATCATGAAGGGCATTCGGTTTGACACCTACAAAGTGTCCATCTCACTGGGCGATCACCCGAGCAAAGCTAGATGGTCGGCCGTATTCATTGGGAAAGGCTTCTTGGACGGGAGGGTCAAGTCACACCTTGAGGGTTTAACCGACCGCAGGCACGCAGGGGTCTGGCTGGCTTCTGGTCTACCCATCAGCAAAGACTGCCTAGTTCTCCATCAATGCCTTTTCTTGGTTAAGTCTTGCGGTCTTCCGGAGCCCGGCTTGTCCCTTGAGTGCGTGGTCAATGGATTTGTCATTGGGCATATTTGGATCGACAAGAGCATCCCTGTGATCAAGTGATTTCTCTGTAGCGTAGCTCAGTTGGTAGAGCATTGGGTTGTTAACTCACAGGTCGCAGGTTCAAGTCCTGCCGCTACAGCTTTTGGAGGTACACCATGAGTTACACAGTTGATCAACAGATCACGTTTGCCGAAGAACCAGACTCACCGTACACGGTGAGAGCTATCGGCCCTCGCTTCACAATCCTGACACGGTCCATGACCGAGGAAGATCGTGAACAGTTCGAGTATGGAGGTTCGATCGACAAGATCATGATCTATTCGATTATTGATTCAGAAATAAAGTGGAGAGGACCACACAATCTAGTGTTCAATCCTTATGACTTCAGGACTACGGCCGGAATTGTGGAATGCCTCCGAGATTTGGAGGCCGGCGAAACTGAAATGTCGTGTCGGCATACGATTCCTGTCCTTCGACTTTAGGAGATAACCATGGAGGATACCAAGAGGCTACTTCGCCTCAAGATTCTGAAGGCGCAGTTGGATCGAGCACACGAAGAATTCGCCGAAGCCCAAATCGAAAGGCTCCAACGTGCGTTGGCCTATCGTGAGCAGGAAGCGGAGCATGAATTCAATCAGGCGCGACGGGCCGAGGTCCGAAAGGAAGTGGAAAGCGAGAATAATTGGACAAAGGAAAAACGCCGACCCTCAATGTGCATCGCTGGCGACATCTTCTATGACGAGACAGAGGAGAAATTCGCCTGTCGACATGACGGCATCACTGCATACGGCGATACCCCGGCGATGGCGTGTGAGAACTTTGACCATCTCTGGGTATTCGGCAAATGAAACGACTCGACCAGTATGCCGCCTATGAACTGCCAATTACCGATATCTTCTTCGACAGTGCTTTCAATTGTCGCGGAGCCTTTACTCCGCAGTCAGTGTTTGATCTATCGGAGTCTATCGCGGAGAACGGTCTACAGTTGCCCGTGGTGGTACAGCCATACGGTAAGGATGGCTTCAAATATCGCTTGCTGGCCGGGCATCGCCGCTTCAAGGCAGTCACTATCTTTCTCAAGTGGGAAGAGATTCCTGCCACTCTCCGGGCGGATCTATCTGAGCATCAAGCCCGCATTCTCAACCTGACAGAGAATCTGGAGCGTAAAGACCTAAACATGCTCGAAGAGGCCAACGCTCTTCACAATCTGTATCCGGATGGCGTCCCACTTCGCAAAGCGGCAAACGAGATCAAGCGCCCTACTCGTTGGATTGCTACTCGATTCCGTCTGCTAAAGTTACCCGTCGAAATACAGACGTGGGCAGCGGTCGGTCTCATCTCGGCCCTCAACATCGATGTACTCTTTGACTTGGATTCAGACGCCGCGCGTCTCCGGGCCGCCGAGATGATTGTTCAACACAAAGCTGACCATGGTCCCAAGAGTCGTCTTCCCCCAGAGGGGAGACGAAAGTTTCGGCCACGAAGAACAAAAGCACAAATCGGCGAGATGATTGCCCACCTCTTTACTGTGAATTGCGATGGTTTGGCAACTCGTATTCTCGCTTGGGCAACGGGGAAGATAGAAGACCAGGAAGTCGAAAGGGACATCAAGAATGCAACAGAATACCAACCCCCAGAAGGATACACCGGTCCCTTCGGGGATGATTGAAGTCGGCAAACTACCAGTCAACACGAAAATCTTTGTCGAGACAGAGAAGTTTGTCTACCTTCTCACAATAGCTAGTTTGGAACCCAGCGTTGTCGAGGTTGAGTCCGGTGATAGTTGCATCGGATGCGGTCTCTTCTATCAAGTTGAGGAAATCCGGGAAGGTCAATTTCTTGGCTTTCATCTCCCTAGTGGACTCATCGCCACGGAACCAGTCAAGCATGTCAGTGTGTCTGGTGTAGGCGAAAGCGGTCCTTGGTCTTACGAAGTGTTCTGACGAAGGTTGAGGGTGTGCGGCGAAGCCGCTGAACCCATAACCGCATGGCGGGTGACTGGGGTTGCCAAGGTAGAGTCCGAGTCTGGCAGCTTGGACAAACCCATGCGATGTGCCCTCCCTTCGTCCTTTTCAAAGGTGGCTCGATGAAGAAATTGTTTTTGGACTCCGAAACGTGCGGCCTGCACTCGATGCCGGTCCTTCTCCAGTATGCGCTGGAGGATGGACCGATCGCTCTTTATGACATCTGGAATGAGCCCGTTGGCAAAACTCTCGATCTGATCGAGAGTTGGTTGGGGTATTGCATCGTTGGTTTCAACCTGTCGTTCGACTGGTTTCAGATTGCCAAGCTCTACACGATCTGGCTTCTGCTGCCACGCGAATGGATTCCCCGTGAACACATCAACGAGATTGCTATGCTGGAGCCCGAAGGCCGCGATGGGCCTTGTGTGAAGCCGGCCGGCTCCCTCGACTTGATGCTCCATTCACGCAAGGGTGAGCATCAGTCTCTTATGGCACGAGACAATGTCCGCATCCGTAAGGTGCCGACTGCTTTGGCCTATGCCCTGGCTGAGGAGTTAGAGAAGCGGGTTCAACTTGATGGCATCTACTTCGCCAAGAAGGCAGACCCCGACGCTCCACGGTGGGTGGTCTATGACCGCGAGAAAGACGGTGAGTTCGACACGGAATTCAAAGACGTGGTGCTCCGCTTCGCCCCCGCTGGTGGCCTGAAGTTCCTCGCCGAGTACGCTATGGGCTTCGCGCCCAAGTTCCACTATGCGGACGTGGAGCCTCCGATCGCTTGGCGCCCGGTCGAACTGGGCTATGCCCCCTTTGCCCTGGCGATCTCAAAGCCGGAAAACAATTGGGAAGTCTGGGGCTACGACAAGAAGAAAGATCAACCGAAGTTCAAGGGCTATGCGTGGCCCGCCTGCATCGAGCAGTTCATTGACTGGTGGGGCACCAACAAAGATGCCCGCGAGTACGCCAACGATGATATCGTGTATACACGAGCGTTGGACAAACACTTCGGCTGCCCGGAGCCCAATGACGATGATTCGGTCCTCTCCACGATGGTCCCCGTAGTTCGTTGGCGCGGTTTCAAGATCGACAAGGAAGGGATGAAGGTGCTACGGGAGAAGTCCGCCGCAAAAGTGGCCGCCTCCCCGATCAACACGAACAAGCCTACCGAGGTGCGAGCATACCTAGAAGAAGCCATGGACGATATGGAGAAGGTGCTCATTGAGGAGACAACGAAGAAGGCCAAGCTCGAAGCAATCCGTAACTGGAAGGTCAAAGAGGATGAGGAGTGTACCAAGTGTCTTGGTGAGGGGTGTGCTAGGTGTGACAACGGCACCTTGAAGGCTGATGTTCCTCCCTGCGAACCGGACGCCGGCAACCATCCGGCAGCCTACCTTGCAAAGGAACTGCTGGACATCAAGGTCGCTGCCAAGGAAGTGGAACTGTACGACAAGCTGATCTTAGCAGGTCGCTTCCATGCAGACTTCATCGTGATCGGCACGAAGTCGACCCGTATGTCCGGAGCATCCGGCCTCAACGCACAAGGCATCAAGGCAACCAAAGAAGTGCGAAAGTGCTTCCCACTCGCCTGGGATGGTTTCACCCTGTGCGGAGGTGACTTCGATTCATTCGAGGTGACCCTCGCGGATGCGGTCTACAACGACCCGGCCCTCCGCGCCGCCCTCGTCAAGAAGATTCCTTGCCCATTCTGTCAAAACAAAGAGAAGTGCGACGAATGTGATGACAACCGTATGGTGCGTCAGAAGTTGCATGGACTCCTCGGGCAAGCCATTTTCCCTGGGCACACATACGCCGAAATCTTGGAGTCCATAGGTACTAACCACGATATGTACAGCAAAGGCAAGCAGGCCGTCTTCGGGTTGACCTATGGCGGCAACGCCGACACTCTCGTGAGGAACCTTGGTATCAAACAGGAAGATGCCGAAGCGGCTTTTGAGAACTTCACAACCTCGTACCCCGGTGTTGGAAAAGCCCGCGAGAGGACTTTCGACGCATTCTGCTCAATGCGGCAACCGGCCGGAACCGGCTCTCAGGTTGTCTGGAAAGAGCCAGCCGATCGTGTGACTTCGTTCCTCGGCTTCTCCAGGTACTTCACCTTGGAGAATCGCATCTGCCACTCGTTGTTCGAGCTTGCCAACAAGCCGCCCAAGGGCTGGCGAAACCATCCTGTCAAGGTGTGGCGACGGGATCGCGTGCAGACGGCCGGTGGCGCTGTTGCCTCCGCCCTCTATGGAGCATCATTCGGGCTCCAGGCGGCCAATATGCGGGCTGCCGCGAACCACGAAATCCAGTCGCCTGGTGGCCAGATTACCAAGGCGTTGCAACGGGTACTTTGGGACCTGCAACCGGTGGGCGTCCACGAGTTGAAGATAGGGCTCTTAAATGTACACGATGAGGTGCTCTGTGTGGCTTCGCCCGAGATCGTACCCGAGATCACCAGAGTCGCGCGAAAGTCTGTTGAAGGCTTCCGCAAGAAAGTTCCTCTCCTCGGTTTAACCTGGAATGAGGCAATGGACAACTGGGCCGAGAAGAAAGGCGGATCGGTTACCGTCAAGATGTGTGCCCCGGAGATGGCGTGACATCATGTACCTCATTGAACCCAACTTCGGCTACATCGCCCACCCGAAGACTGCCTCCTCGGCCACGCAACGAGTGATACGGGATCTTGGCGGCCAACTCTACGGAGGCCACCACGATGTTGAGGCGCGATGGTGCCGCCCGATTCTGGATGCCGGCGGCATCATCATGGCGACGGTTCGCAACCCATACGATCTACTTGTCTCGTGGTACTTCCACTACAAGAAGCGACGTGGGACGACTGCAAATGATATGGAGTCATTCGAGGTATGGCTGCCACAGCAGTTAGCCAACCCGAATGATTACATCCGCAAGGGTCTCTTCTTCGGTTTGCCATGGACGAACAGGGTACTCAGGTATGAGAACCTCCAAGACGATCTGAATGCCGTCCTGGTGGAAGCTGGCCTCACGCCCACCCCTCTCGAACAAGTCAATGTCTCTCCGCATAGGGAGGGACGACCGTACCGAGAAATGTACGACTTTAGACTTACCGACCTGGTCGTGAGCCACTTCGGAGAAGTGATTGCTGAGCACGGCTATTCTTTCTAGGAGCCCGCCATGGCAAAGATCCACGCTAAACATGGGCCTGAATTTTTCATCCAGAAAGATGTATCCGCCTACCTAAGAACCCGTGGGTGGGTGGTGGAAGTCATGCACGGGAATGCTTTTCAGCGGGGCATCCCCGACTTGTATGTCCACCATCCAGATTGGGGCGCCAGGTGGATCGATTGCAAGCAGCCGGAGAACTACACGTTCACTAAGGCCCAACGCTTGAAGTGGCCATTTTGGCACAGCCAGAAAATCGGCATCTGGATTCTTACTGCCGCCAATCAAGAGCAATACGACAAGCTCTTTGGCCTCCCCAATTGGAAAGACTACTGGAAGGACTCCTGGGCCATGCCGACCACTGAGGACATCGACGCAATGCTCGATGAACTCGACGACTACTAACACTCAACCTACGAGGTACACATGCTTCAACTGAAACCGAATCAATGGTCATGTTCAATCACAGCCCTAGCCATGACGCTTAGGGTGCCTGTGGCAGACCTTGTTTCTCAACTCGGCCACGATGGCAGCGAGATCATCTTCCCCAACTTGGACGAACCCATGTGTCGCAGAGGTTTTCACTCACAAGAGTTGATTCACCTCGCTTGGCTATGGAATTTCGCAGTGACCCCGTTTGAAGCGCTTCCTGTGATCTCGCCCACCTGTGGTAACGAGGGAATGGTCCCTGTCATTTTTGATGGGGATGAAGACAGCAACTGGACTCGTTTCAATGACATCATTGGTTCCACGAGGGGTATCCTCGAAGGCAGAACCACTGCCTCTCGGCACGCGGTCCATTACAACTACGACGAAATCTGGGACCCGGATGGGTGTCAGTATCCTAACACCCGTGAAGCCTGCGAACAACGTGGCTTCTATGGCAACCGAGCCTTCGCCTTTGTCCGCCGCACATAAGGGAGCCCATGTCACTACACGCAAAAGCTACAGAGTACGGCATTGTCTCTTCTAGCAGGGAAGAGAACGAAAAACTCTTTCGTAAGATCCTCGACGGCAAGAGAGCCGCCAAGCGTTTGGTTGAAGGCAACATGGCCTATGTCGTCAGCAAGGTAAAGAGTTTCCTTTATGAGTACACCGGCTTTGAGTTTCTCAGGGATGACTTGATCAGTGAAGGTTTCCTTGTCTTGACACGGATCGCCGAGAATGTCGCTCAAAACGGCGAAATGAATGAGGAAGATTTCTCCCCACAAGGGATGATCTCTGTCTCACTTCGTAATGCTTGGATCAACATGATTCGTGTTGAACGCGAGATTCCTCTTACTGACGCTATTGCCGAAACTCACATCCACAGTGAAGCAGATGTAGTCGACCTGAAGCTCGACATTCTCTCATGCTGTGAAAATGACAGGGAACGGCAAGTCGTTGAGTACCGTTGTCAGGGTCTCGGCGATGAGAATATCGGAGCAATGTTCGGTGTCACCAAGGCGCGGATCGGCCAAATCCGAAACAAGATTTTCGAGAGATTCCAAAAGAAACCGGATTCTTCGGGAAGCTCCGACGCTCAACGCCCCTAGTTTCTTATAGAGACACAACGAAACTCTTGGGAGCAATCGAATGGCACGGCGAGAATTCCTACAACTGGCTAAGCCTTACAAGCCAGCCAACCTGAAGATCAAGATCGCCGGGTGGCTCATCAGCGAGAAGCTCGACGGAACACGCTGCCTCTGGGACGGTGGTGTCACTCGCGGCCTGCGAACGAAGCTGGTGCCCTACGCCAGTCTGATCGATCCGAAGACCGACAAGCCGAAGAAGAAGGTCAAGCCGGTGGCCACGGGGCTCTGGTCTCGCTATGGCAACCCGATCATGGCTCCGGACTGGTTCCTGGACAGCCTCCCCCTGACGCCGCTGGATGGCGAACTGTGGGCCGGGCGAGGCAACTTTCAACTCTGCCGATCGATCTGCGCAGGGGACACGCCAGATCCCCGGTTCGATCAGATCAAGTACGCCTGCTACAGCGCTCCGCCGGACGGTCGCCTGCTAGCGCCGGGCGAAATCAAAAACGCCAATTTCCACTGCACCCTGGATGACGCGGCAGGGACGTGGTTCGCAGCCCATTTGCCATGGAGCTTCAACAGCCTCACTGATGAGTCCACCTTCCAGTACGAGTACGACTGGCTCAGGACGTGCCTGAACGGCAACTCGTTCGCCTACGCCCACGAGCAGGTTCAACTACCTGATGACGAGGAGGCCGCTAGAGAGGCCGTGGAGGCGTTCCTGGGGGCCGTTCTGGACAGGGGTGGCGAGGGAGTCGTCATCCGGGACCCCAGGGCCCATTGGACGCCGAAGCGTGTAAACGCGCTGCTCAAGTACAAGCCCTTCGATGACGCGGAGGGCGTGATCACCGGGTTCACCTCGGGCCGCCGGACCGACAAGGGGTCCAAGCACCTCGGTCGCATCGGGGCCCTGATCCTGGACTTCGACGGCAAGCGGCTGGAGTTGTCCGGCCTCACCGACGCCGAGCGGGAGTTCGCCGTTCACAGCATGCGTGAGCATGCCGAGCAGAACCCCGGCGTCGACATGCCGGCCAACTTCCAAGGGCTCCACTTCAAGGTTGGCCAGACGGTCACCTTCAAGTACCGCGAACTGTCCGATGACGGTATTCCCAAGGAAGCTCGGTATTGGCGCAAGCGAGACGTGGAATGAGCCTCATAGACCTGGATGAAATGGAGCAACTCGCAACAGCGATGACGGAGGTGCATGTGGACACAACGCCGGATGGGATGGAAACTCTCCAGCGAGTCTCTGCACGCCTCCTGTTTTGATCGACGAATTACGGCAAAGACGAAAGAGAGAACGAAGCATGAAACTTGAAGAAGCAACACAGAAAGCTCTGGAATCCGTCCGCTCGTTTATGTCACAAGCGGAAGGCGCTGAGGCTGAAGTGCTCAGTGCGTTCAGTGAAGAGTTCGGCACTGAAGTTGATGGCTGGGACATGCGTCTCGAAGAGTTGGAATGAGCATGAGCAACCAAGCCCAACGTGTTTGGCGTCGATCATTTTTCCTCCGAGCCATCGCTTTCCGTTACCTGCTGACTCCGATCGGCACCACTCGGATGCGGTACAACATGGACGCCGGCTACCTAGACTACACCGACGTGTATGTCTTTGGCATCCGGGTAGCAAGGATTCACCGATGAGAGCTTGCTCCGTCAACTACATCTTTGACTCGGAAACCAACACGCACATCGAGGACCGGTGGTATCGACACGGGAGTGGGTGGTGGCGCGAAGTGTCGCGCCCGGCCGGACTCCCAGACACCGCACTCTGGAAACGTATGACATTGGAGCTTCCATGCAGTTCTTGAATGAGCCGTGGTTCTGGTCGGGATTCTTCTCCGTCGTAGGAACCCTTAGCACGCTCTTCATCGTGCTCATATACGCGGAGGGTCGTAACCGATGAGACTGATCATTGACTACGATCCCGATGTTATCTCAGCGAGCGATGCGCTCCGCCGAGTGGCAACTATCGCCGAGGTGGGTCGAATCAGTAAGGCTGGGGGTATGAAGCACTTCTGCTGGTTCAATGTGTTCGGGGATGGCGTGACCGTGGCCACCCGTCGCAAGAAACGAAACCAGAAATCAGACTCGTTCATAGTGGAGAAACGATGAAAGTCAGACGCAACGGCCCTTGCCCCTGTGGCAGTGGGAAGAAGACGAAGAACTGCTGCCTCGACAAGATCAAGGACTTTCGGGAACGTGTTCGCAACGGTGAGGACCCACGAGCCATCATCGTGTCCAACATCTGGGCGGCCGGGGCGCCCGAGCCTGAGCCCGAGCCTGAGCCCGAGCCTGAGCCCGAGCCCGAGCCCGAGCCCGAGCCGGGGGGCAAATGAGACCAACACACGGATTCAGACAAGGCGCCTTAGAACTCCTCAATGAATACAGGGATAGTCAATTGGCTATCGCTGAGGCGTTCCTCAAAGATGAGATTCCCCGCCAGCTTGTCAGTTTCGTCTGGGATGTAATCGACGGCGCCCATGTCGAAAAGGTGAAGCACCGCCTCAACCGAGAGTCCTGGGGTCTTGTCCACCGAGTGAAGCAACTGGAAGACGAGGTCCGCGAACTACGAGAGAACCAATGAACATCCGCTTCAGTTTGTGTATCCAGACAGCTATCGTGCTGCTCCTCCTGACTCCCTATGTCGCGCTCTTCGTTCCAGGTGGTGGGCAGCGCGAACAGGCTTGGTTAAACCAGGTGGTCGCCCACCTGGAACAGAAGAGCAAAACCTGCACTGACCCTGGGATGAAGGAAATGATTGACTACACGGTTCGGCGTTACAACTACGTCGGACCGTTTGGTGTCAAGGTTGTTCAACTCTCGGACGACATCCTCGGCATCAACATTCCGTTCTGTCGTGGTGTCACGTTAGATGAGGAACTGGTCGAAGGCAACATTCCATTTGGCGCCAGCGTGCTCGTTCATGAGGCGATGCACGACCACTTCCCATTCTTCGGCCACTCCCACATCGATGATACCTGTATTTGGAAGGCGGTGAAATGAGCGAAGCCAAGTCTGCAAAGATCGAGCACAAGCCCGACGAACTGGACGCCCAGGTGGCAGAGATCAAGAAGAGCCTTGACGAGCTTCTGGCAGCCCATCGGAGGAAGGTCACGAAGCGTACCTTCTATTGGACCGGACTCGTCTCACGTCAGATGGCTCAATTCTGTCGCATGTGCGCCGGCCTCGAACCACTCCAGGAGGAGCCTGGCATCATCGTACCCAAGAAAGACCTCATCGTATGACGATACGCAGGATCAACCTTTATGGTGGTCCTGGCGTTGGGAAAAGCACACTCGCAGCGAAACTCTTTGCTCAACATAAACGAGACGGTCAAAATGTTGAGTTGATCCAAGAGTTCGTCAAGGAACTTGTCTACGAGAATCGAGACTTGCGCCCTTGGGACCTAGTGTGGACTTTTGGCGAGCAACTCAAACGTGAGCATCGTGCTCTTGAGGGTGGCGTTGATCTCATTATCACCGACTCGCCTCTCGCTCTTCAAGGTATCTATGCCCAACGTCAAGGCTGCCCTGTAGCCGAATCAATTCTCACGATGGCGTTTGAGTTCGACAAGCAATACCCGGCCCGCAACTTCTACATCCCCCGACAGACAAAGTTCGTGTCAGCCGGACGGTATCAGAAGACCGAAGCCGAAGCAATTGAAGTCGATCAGTTCATTGAACGCTACCTCCAACATCTCGACATCAAATTCCTCATGGTCAACCTCTTGGACCTCAAAGGTATTGATCACTGGCTCCACGCTCTATTGGAGAATCGATGAGACGCCCAACCTATCTGTCCTTTTCAGCCATGGCGCTGTTCGAGAAAGAACCCGATGAGTTTTTTCTCAAGTACCTCAGTGAGAACCGGCCGGGCCGGCTACCACAGACGGGCCCCATGTGTGTTGGCTCCAGCTTTGATGCCTACGTGAAGGCCGCACTGCATGAAGCCCTCTTCGGCAAAGGCGCTGACCCGGCATACGAACTCGACGCCCTGTTCACCGAACAAGTGGAACCGCACAACCGCGACTTCGCTTTCCCGGCTGGCAAGTTCTGCTTCGAGCGTTACAAGGACTCTTGGTCGTATGACGCACTGCTCAAACTGCTCCAAAAGTCAATTGAGGACCCACGGTTTGAGTGCAAGTTGGAGGGAGAAATCGGCGGGGCCCCCTTCGTTGGGAAGCCGGACTGCCGTTTCGTGCTCGATCTCGGCGAGGGCCGGATCTCGATCGTTTTCGATTGGAAGGTAAAACAATTCTGTTCCAAGTGGGCCGCGAGCCCTTCAAAGGGCTTCATGCTCTGCCGGGATTCCTTCGGCGGAAAGAAGAGCCGCTCGCACGGCAAGTCGCACAAGATGTACATGGAACATGACTTCCGTGGTCTGAAGATCAACCGTGACTACATGGAGAACTGCCAGGCCGAATACGCCGACCAGTGCTCCCTCTATGGTTGGCTCCTGGGCGAGCCGGTCGGCGGCGACACTCTCGTCTTCATCGACGAATTGATCTGCAAGCCCACCGGGGTCGCGGCCAATGGTGAGTACCCACTCATCCGCGTTGCCAATCACCGGTCTCGCGTCCACCCGGACTACCAACAGAAGCTCGTCGAGCGCGTTAAGCGATGCTGGGGCGCAATCACTTCGGGTCACGTCTTCCTTGATCTGTCCAAGGAGGAGTCCGACCTTCAAATCGAGACTTTGGATGACATGGGAACTGGCCTCAGCACCGATGGCAGCACCGAAGAGGACTGGTTCAATGAAGTCACCCGCCCCCAATTCAAGCGTTAAGATTCGGGAAGCAACACCGAACGATCGCAACAAACTGCACGATATAGACATCAAGTGCTTCGATGATGCCTGGGACCATGAAGCCTGGATTCATTGGTTCGAGGAAGATCGGGTCGTCTACATCGTGGAGCTAGACAACAAGGAAGTTGGTTTCGCGGTCTGCGTGCTTCTCAGCGACGGCATCTTCATCGAGAGGCTCGGCGTGAAGCCTGCTCACCGTCTGAAGGGCATCTCGATGAGTTTGCTCATGACGATACAACTGCGTGCAGGAGCACAAGAGTGGCCAGGCGTCGTCACTACAACTGTGCCTGAGATATTTCTGTCTCCAGGGCGACCAGATGACATTTCAGGCTGGGTCAAGAGAGTTGGTTTCAAGGCACGGCCGCCTTTGCATCCTGGTTACTTTTGCATCAACGGGGAAGACATCGATGGCGTCCCCTGTCTCTTAGAGGAATAACCATGCCCCTTTGTTGGAAGTGCAACACCCGAGTCCAGTTCCTCTCTGATGGTTGGGTCTGCCCTTTGTGTGGCCAGCATGGTCCGCCGGATCGAATCGAAGAGAACTGGAAAGATGCCGTGCGAGTCAATTCACCCTACAGAGAAGGAAACCTCCATGTCAATCAACCAAGCAGCGTTGGCCAAGGTCCGTGAAGCCAAGATGAATGCCGAGAGTTTCGCCAAAGTCGCCCGGCACCTTGCAGGTATGCTGGAACTCACCAGTGCCTCCGAAACGCACATTACGTTCGACTATCAGCATGATGACATCGAAGTCGAACCTGGCGACCTGATTCCGTACATCACCGTAGGGCTGCGCCAGGCCACGCAGAAGCCACCGAGCCCGGAGACAGCATGATCTACCTGGACAACGCCGCAAGCACGCCTTGCCTCGATACCGCCTGGGATGCCATGCGGGACGCAAACAACGAGTGGAGTAACGTCCACCGAGGGCTGCATCACTATGCCGACGCCACAACAAACCGGTACGAGGAAGCTCGCCGCCAGGTAGCGGGCTTCATTGGGGCCGATCCCGAAGAGATCGTCTTCACCTCGGGCACCACGGATTCTCTGAACATGGTGGCCTACGGGTTGGGGCTACTCCCTGGTGACACGATTGTCGCCACCCGGATGGATCACCACAGCAACCTGGTGCCTTGGCAAGAGATCGCCCAGCGGAGGGGCTGCCATTTGCGAATCGTACCAGTCCGCGATGGCGAGTTGGACCTTGACTATCTGGAGCGGGGAATGCGGGAACAACCAAGGGTGGTTACCTTCCCGGCTGTTAGCAACGTCCTGGGCACGATCAACCCGGCGCCCCAGATCATCAAAATGGCCCACAAGGTGGGCGCGATCACAGTCATGGATGCGGCACAGAGCGTGCCACATTTTCAGCATGATGTCCGCGACTTAGGCGTCGACTTCATGGCCTTCTCGGGCCACAAGATGCACGGACCCACCGGGGTCGGTGTGCTCTATGGTCGCCAGACTCCCTTGAAGCTGCTGAAGCCGACCCGGTATGGCGGCGGGATGGTGTCCGATGTTAGCAGGCATTCCTTCCGTGTGAAGCCAGGCTACCAGAAGCTGGAAGCCGGCACCCCACCGATACAGCAAGCCATTGGACTAGGGGCCGCCTGCCAATACTGGATCGACATAGGAATGGGCCTCGTCTACCAACGTGTCGGAGCCCTCACCCAACAAGCCTATTGTCAACTTGAAGCAATGCCTGGCGTCCACGTTCTGGGCCCACCAAAAGACAAGCGGATTGGCATCGTCAGCTTCACGGTGGACGGCATCCATGCACATGACGTTGCTGCTCTTCTTGGCGAGTATGGCGTTGCAGTCCGAGCCGGGCATCATTGTGCCCTCCCGTTACATCAAGCTCTCGGTATCCCCGCCTCCACCCGCGCGAGCTTCAGCCATTTCAATAAGTGGCACGAGATCAATTTTCTCACCGAGGCGCTCGTGAGAATTCAGAATCGTTTTCCCGTAACCCAGGAGCCATAATGGCCGACACGAAAAAGATCGTTTTGGAAGGTGATGTGACATTGGCGTATTTCGCTGACGAGCGCGACTCAAAGCACGTCCTACTCAAACCCGAAGACGCCGGGGATAGACCCGTTCCCAGCGGCTCCGAAGGTGGCGAGCGATTGGAAGCTAAGATTGCCACCGAACTCGGTTTCCCGAATGACGCCGAATTTGACGCCATCTTCAAGAAGCTCGAAGCCATGCGGGCAGAAGGTTCGCGCCCTCTCGAAGGCGTCCCCACCGGGACCCGCGATGTGAAGTTGCGTATCACTATCGAGGTGCTGTAGTCCCTGTCCTGGGAGATTCCCAAATGAAGACTGTTGATCAATGGACCGACCTGGATTATCTGCGGCGTGCCTACATCAACGCCCGTGACATGAGCGATGATCCGAGTACGCAGAACGGCGCGGTTCTCGCGCCCAAGCAAGATCCAGAAAACCTTGTCTATGGGGCGAACACGCTCGCACGCGGAATCAAGATTTTGAGGGGTGTGCTTGCCACCTGGCCAAAGGTAAAGAAGTACCGCTGGATATGCCATGCAGAACGTATGGTGATCCACTTGGCAGCTTTCCGTGGAGTGCCAACCGAGGGTGCCACACTCTACTGTCCATGGTTCGCCTGCACAGATTGTGCCCGTGCGATTATCAACGCTGGTATCACTCGTGTTGTCGGTCACGAGGAGATGCGGAACAAGCTCCACCCAACATGGATGGGGGAAATCACAGAAGCCAACGTAATGCTCGACCGGGCCGGCGTGCGGCGAGAGTACCTTGACGCCGACCTGTTTGACTCTGATCCTGCCTACGCAGTCCTGTTCCGAGGAAAGCTATGGATTCCATAAGCACCTTCGACGATTATCAAGCCGCTGCCGCACGGACCGCGATCTATCCCGAGGACGTAAAAGTTCTCTACCCCGGCCTTGGTTTAGCCGGCGAGGTAGCCGAAGTTGCTGAGAAGGTTGGTGTAGAGCCGCCCGAACTTCGAGAGTTGGCCACAGAGCTTACTCTCAAAATGGGCGTCCATGCTGGCAAGGCCGCCAATCAAATCAAGAAGATCATCCGGGATGATGCCCGCGAGATCACCGTGGAACGACGGGCTGCCATCGGCAAAGAGATCGGTGGCGTCCTTTGGTACTGTGCGGCCTTGGCAACTGACCTGGGCCTCAATCTGGGCGACATCGCCCGCGAGAACGCCGCAATCCTTTCCAGCCGTCAGGATCGTGGGACACTTCAAGGCGACGGCGACAACCGCTGAGGAGACAACGATGAAGCGACTACTGAAACGACTCCCGAGACTCCGACGCCCCAACATGACGAGCTACAAGCATGATGGGGACATGGGCAGCCAGTCTGAGGACCCACAAGAGTTCATCGAACACTGTGCCAACATCGGCCTGATCTACGCCCATACGGTTTTCATGTGGAACGCCCGGCGGAAGGTCAGGCGATACATCGCCATCACTGGGGCTAAGGTCAATGTATGAAGTCCGCCACGGCGACTGCCTTGACATTCTGCCCGAGCTAGATGGCATCGATTGCATCTTCGCCGATTGGCCGGACAACCTCAACCTGAGCTATGGAGAGTACAAGGACAGGATGCATGAGGGTGAGTACCTCGATCTCCTGGAAGAGTGGTTGAATTGTTTCCTTGGTAAGGCTCGTACCATTTGGCTCAGTTTCAATGCCAAATGGACGATCCCCATGGGCGCCATCGTGAGTCGGGCTGTGCAGCCGTTTTCTATCTGGGAGATCAAACCGTGTGTCCAAGTTTTTTCGTTTGGACAACATAACCAGCATGACTTCGGCAACAACCACCGGCCGCTCTGGCGGATTCAGGAGGAAGGGACACCAAACTACCCGGATTCGATCCGCGTGCCATCATGGCGACAGTTGAACGGTGACAAGCGTGCTGATCCCCGTGGCCGGGTCCCTGGGGATGTGATCGCCACCGAGACGGAATCCGAGGGGATGGCGCCCGGCACTGCCTTCGACTTCCCACGAGTGACCGGCAACTCGAAGCAACGTCGCTCACACCATCCGACGCAAATCCACGAGGGGCTTGTAGAGCGATGCATCAAGTCCTGCACCAAGGAAGGTGCTACCGTCTGTGACCCTTTTGCGGGCACGGGCACGACGATGAGAGTGTGTAAACGCATCAATCGGTCATGCATCACCATGGATGTGGATCGGAACTACTGCGAGAGAATTATCGCTGAAAACGGAATTTCGCAAATTCTCTGAGATTTCCGGGAAGTAACAAGCCTTCCCGCCCCTAGTTTCTTATAGACACCAACGATTGGAGATTTCAATGAGCGAAGCGTCAGAGCGACCGGTGGAAGCCAAAGACTTCATGGACAAGGCAATCGTGGCGGGTGTTACGATCTGCTACCCGGTCCGCCGTGGATCATCCATGTGGCTGAAGAAGTTGACCGTGGAAGCCGTGCGTGACACGCCACGCGGGATCAGTGTCTCGGGCGTCGGCGAGAGTGGCCGGCGAGTCAGCATCTTCAACCTGAACAACTGTGTTGTGGTGAGCTAACCATGCCAATCTACGAATTTCAATGTGGAGCCTGCGAGCACGGGTTTGAGTTGATGCTTGGCCTCAACACCCCGAAGCCCCGCAAGTGTCCGGAGTGTGGGGCGCTGAGAGTGAAGCGTCTTGTCCCGAGCAGGCCCGCTGTGCTCCACATGCGGTACAGCCCGATGCACCCCCGTGCGATGCGGGGACAGCGGCGGGTTCCGAAGCGGAAGAGTTAGGGTCCGGCGGCCCTCATCCCCGAGAGGCCGCCGTCACGTTGGAGCCGGCGGGTCGAGTCGCCAAGCGCCTCGGTCCGCCGGCAGGCTGGTTCCTTCAACTGAAGAGGTGTGACATGCGTTCGTTTCTTTTGGCTGTCTTTTTGCTGTGTCTGTGTTCCGGCTGTGCCTCGTGGGGGAACGATATCGCCGCTGACGGCGGCATCTTCGGAACCTACAAGGGCGACTACGTCGTCATCAGTGAGTCGGGCGGCGAGATCATGGATGTCTGGGTCCTGGAGGACGTATTCTGTGAGAGCGAGAGCGGATCAGACGGCTGGCGTTTCAAGGATGGCAATGACAACATCACGTTCATTGGTGGAGATGTGAAGGTCATCCGTGCCAAGGACAAGAGCATCTTGAGGGGATACCGCGAGTACCATCGAGAGTTGGAAAAGGCTCCGTACACTCCGCCCTCGAATGATCTCACCGGCCGATACCATCGCCGTGGCCGGACGGACGGCTTCTTCCGCCGTGGTCGAAGGGTCTGTGCGCGATACCACCTCCGGAACCGAACGAATGACTTCTTCGGGCGGGTTGCCTGATGAAATTCAGACGCAAGCAACGGATCAAAGGCAGGTCGGCCAAGACCTACAAGGAATGGTATGACGAGACGGGACGATACCGAATCTCTTGGCGAAGCCAGGTGTACGGCGTCGAGGTTCCCCCAGCCTACTACGCCTGTGTCCGTTGCTTGCGTGGCCGGAAAGACGACTTTCAATTCTGGGGGTTCGTCGGCCGCCGAGGGCCATACAAGACCCGAGCGGCCGCCATCAAAGAATGTGAACACAACAAGGCAACCTGGGAGAAGTTCCTGGCGATCGACGGTCAAGCCAAGGTGTCGCAAGTCCGCGCACTGGAGGCCAGCAGTAGAGTCGGCAGGAGCAGGCCACGCTCGATTATGAGAGACTTCCCGATTTGGGTACTAAACCAAGCCTCACCACGTTTACTGGACATCCTATGTGGAAACGACCAAAGCGACCCTTCCGAAACTTCGCCGAGTTCATCCGATGCCGAGTCACCTTCTTTGAAGACTGGCAAAGACGACACAAAGGGCGTTGGCCCTGTCTGGCGTGCGGAGGGGCCGGAGCAAGCATCATCTTCACATTGTCCGTCTATGAAGACCAACGAAGCAGCAGATGTCCAATCTGCGAAGGCACCGGCGAAAGCACCAAGAAAGCCTGCCGCCAAACGTACCGCCAAACGATCAACAGTTGGAAAGAAAAAGCGAAAGAGTACGACCGCATCAAAAAAGTCAGGGACAAGACGCTCCAAAGGCTCACGGAAGACGAAGTCAAAGCCCTCCGCCTCTTAGGAGTGTGAGACCATGGGCGTGATGACATGCAGCAGGGGAGATTGTGCGAACATCATGTGCGATCGGTACTCGCACAAGTATGGATACATTTGCTACGGGTGCTTCGAGGAACTTGTTGAGAAAGGTGTCCGTACCAATGTGGCCCTTTTCATGAAGAGCGACGTACCCAATCGAGACGCTGACAGCGAGACAGCCAACAACTACTTTGATAAGGTTTTCCCCCAGCAATGAATGAACAAGATATCAAAGCCGCACAAGAGCAGATCGTTGAACGTCACGTTGCGGCTCAGATAAAGGTCGCCGAGATGCAGCAAGCCGAGGCAGTCTTCAGGGCTCGGGCCGCCCAGTTGATCGCCCAGCGTGAGGAGGAGACCACCGAGGCCACCCGGCGGACGCACGAGAAGCTGGAGCGCCAGGCGGACAATTGCATGCGTCCCTCGGCGTTGTTTCGTCCCGACGTGCGAACATCCGACGATCAATGGACAGCGACCTTTGGAGATGTGGTTGGTATTGGCCCGACGCCCGACCTGGCCTGCCAAGACTTCGACCGCAAGTGGTTAGGGAAGGACGAGATATGACCCAGGTGGGGCGGCCACTAACTCTTGACGAATGGCGGGAGGAAATCGGGAGGAACGCCCCGTATGTGGACCGGAAATCTCATTCCCACAACATCATCTCACTTTGCCTCAAGGGCATCGACAGGAACTTTGGCACCGAGGAAGCCAACAAGGCAGTACGTGACTTCAAACTCGAACGACTTGGATGGACGCAACAATGAAAGACACCTGGCTCGACAAAATCAAGTACGCCTACTGGCACACGCTGCCCTATAACTGGCGCCCTGGCCAGATATGGTATCGGCTGAAGTGCTGGGTATGGAAGCGCTACACCACCGTGAAGCCTCGATACCTCGGGCACACCTGGTGCGACCGCACCGAGTTGATGCCCCACATGATGTTCGAGATTCTCTGCCAATTCGTCGAGCGGGAATGCTCACCCGGACACGTTGAGTGGTACGGCGAGTACGGCCACAAGATCACTGTCGATGGCGAAGAGAAGTATGTCATGGACGAGATGAAGGACCTTATCGCCTGGTGGCATGCGGTCTGGAACAAGGAAGTTGAAGAGGTTGATGACATGCTTTGGGCTGAGGCCGAAGGGCATTCACCTACCTCGTATTTTGAGCCCTTCGGAGATGAGGGGTTGTTTGAATGGAAGCAGCGCTTCACCAGTGAGGGCGACGAGGAGATTTGGAAGCGTTGTATGAAGGGTCTGAACAACCTCGAATACATCATGGCCGTCGCGCTCGAAGAACGGCTTCACCGTTTGGTCAAACTGATCCCCTATATGTGGACCTGAACATGAAGAAGTACATCAGCATCGATATTGAAACGACCGGGCTTGATCCCGCCACCTGCCAGATCCTGGAGGTCGGGGCAGTCATCGACGACTGGAAGACGCCGGTCAAAGAGCTTCCCACTTTCCACTGCTACGTGGACAATGGTGACCTGCTTCACGGCAGCCCGTATGCCCTGAGCATGCACCCAAAGATCCTTCGCCGCATCGCCACCAAGGAAGAGGGCTACAACTACCTGGAGCCCAACAGCGTGGCTGGCTGGTTCCTGGATTGGCTGATGGCACACGACATCAACCCGGACAAACACCACATCACGGCAGCCGGGAAGAACTTCGCCAGCTTCGATCGGCAGTTCCTCAAACGACTCCCCGACTGGGAGGAGTTTGTCAGAACGCAGCACCGCAGCATCGATCCTGGCAACCTCTATTGGGACCCAGCGGTTGATGAGCGGGGGCTGCCATCAATGAAGACCTGCAAAGAGCGGGCCGGCATCCCCGGCGAGATCGCGCACACCGCCGTCGAGGACGCCCTCGATGTCGTGAAGCTCGTTCGCTGGTGGCACAGGACGGGAAAGTAATGGCTAGATCATCCTACATCTACATTGTGCGGCGCAAACGAGACCGGACCATCGTCAATGGTTGGACTGTCAAGCACGAGCTTACAAGCTGGCTGGAAAGGACCAAAGAGTCCTGGCAAAAGCGTGGCATGTCCTTGGCAAACATGGTGAATGTCTACGAAGTTTTCCAAATGCGGGACGGTAACAGCGCTACTGGATTCGTTCGCCCTCTGCCGGATTTTATCGATTTGCCTAGTTTCAGCACCCATTTGGAGGAAGCCAGCGAAACAGTAAGGGGCTGGCCGGGTTGGAAGCAAAACGTCTTGGGAGAAATGACGTGAGCCGAGTGAAGTATTTCATTAACAGTCGTGAGCCCGGCGCGACCGATCTGGCGGAGCAAATGAGGCAAGCGGGAATCGATTTCAGCAGCCTGCCTACATCTGGTCCGTTGGTCTTGTGGATTGATGGGCGTGCTTGCTATGGGGTGACCGCAGTCAAGCACGCTGTTCACCGACTTATCGAATCCGCCTGAGTGGAAAGAAACATCATGACGTGGATTATGGTTGACGTGGAAGCAGACGGTCCGATCCCTGGTGACTACTCGATGATCAGCTTCGGAGCTATCGTAGTTGAGCCAGAGCTTGATCGGACATTCTATGGGCAACTGAAGCCGGTCTCGGACAACTGGCAGCCAGAGGCACTCGCCGTCAGCGGATTCATCCGAGAAGAGACGCAAAAGTTCGATGATCCAAAGGAAGTGCTGCGGAAGTTTGACGCCTGGCTTAGCAAGGTTGGCGGCGGGCGTCCGATGTTCGTCTCGGACAACAACGGCTTTGACTGGCAGTTCATCAACTGGTACTTCCACCACTTCCTTGACAGGAACCCCTTCGGCCACAGTTCGACGAACCTTGGCTCACTCTACAAAGGACTGCGCCACAGTATGAGGGAGAACTTCAAACACCTGAGAGAGACGAAGCACACCCACAACGCGCTGGAGGATGCCCAAGGTAACGCTGAAGCATTCTTGCGGATCATCAAGGGGTACGAGATCACGTTATGACCGTCTACATGCTGCGAGACAATGACACCGGCCTCTACTACCGCCGGACGAAAGGCAACTACTCGACGAGCGTCTGGGTGGAACAAGAGAAAGCAAGTGTTTGGACCATGAAGATTGGCCCGGCGCAGGCGAAAAGTCTGTACCAGGCCAGGTATCGAAACCGCCGCAAGCCGGTGTATTTCAACCTCGAAATCGTTCCTTTTCAACTCACGGAGATCCAATGAAAATCGCAACCTTTGACACCCTGATCCCCGATGTCGTCGCCGTCCAGCCGCACATGGCCTGGATGTTGGCAACCGTGCCCGACCTGATCGCCGATCTGGATCGACGGAAACAGGTGTGGAAGACGCTCAAAGACTTGAATCTCAAATTCGCCCTTCTCGAAGGTCGGATCATCGAACTGGAAACCAATGCTTTGCCGCTCGATGACGAACTGACTGTCGTCCTCGTCACTGACGGCGACTTGACTCTGTCCCCGTTGCCGGTCGACCCCGACACCTCGGCCAAGATCATGGTCTTTTCCAGCGACACGGTTACGTCCAAGAGGATGGCAGAGGAAGGGCTCCGTGAAGCCTTGGCCGAGGCCATCGTCGCTCGTGGCGAGGCCGAGCTTGAGGCCGGGCTTGAAGCCGGGATCGATGCTGCACTGGAGGCCACGTTGGAGAAGGAAAAGAGATTCGCAGAACGCTATGGCGGCAGCACGGAGACAGCCTGCAAGAGAGTGAACCAGAAGCTCGATGACGCTGCCGCCACCGACGCCGTCCAGAGATTCGTTAAGGCATACAACATGGTCCCCGACCCCCGCGAACCTTGTGCAGAATACCGCCCAGGTATGGGGCCGGTGAACACCGACCCCGACAACCAGGCTTACAGTGACCTTGACATCGACCCCGAATGCTGCCGGCCTTGTGCAAAATACTGCCCGGTACACGCATGCCAGCGCCCGATTGACCCGATCGACCCATTCGACGAGATCCCAGTTAGTTGACCATGGAAGAGACTCTCGCGCTGTATAAACGCTTCGAGGCGGAAACCGGCGACCCGGTCGCCGCGAGCAATCTCACCCTGGCCCACGCTGTGTTACAACAACATGAACGGCTCCAGGAGCGAGCACTTACAGTGGAAGAGGCCGCCCGGCGGCTCAAGGTCTCAGAGAAGAAGGTCTACCGTCTCTGCAAGGACGGTACGATTCCTCACCACAGGGTTGGCGCTGCCATCCGCATCCGGCCGGAAGACTTGGACGCACTTAGCCAGCCTGAAGAGACAGGCCATCGTCACCGTCGCCAGACGAAATGGGTTTGAGATGCCCGGTCGCTTGCTCCAGTCCTTTGCGTAGATGGTCTGATCTCTTCTCGACGTGCTGGTAAATCTCGCTGAGCATTCGGAGGTTCGCGTGCCCCATCAACTCCGAGATCGTCACGAGATCGACGCCACGCAGGATGGCATCCGTAGCAAAGGTGTGACGAATGGCGTATGGGCAGACATAGAAGCTGACTTTCGCCCGCAGGCGGCGACATCGATCTACGAGCGCCTTCTGTGTCCACACCCCGCCACGACTGTTGAGAAGGATCGAGCCTTCGGGTTGCTTCAGGGCGGCACGGCGACAGATACCGAAGGCCACGTCGTTGAGAAGAACGACTCTCCGTTTCTGCTTTCCCTTGGAAACCTTCCGAGGAAACTCCCAGCAGCGATCCTCCCAGTTGATCCACCGGGCTTCGATCTTCCGCGCTTCCTCTGGCCGGCAGCCGGTGTGCCGCATGACTTCCACGATGTCCCTGAAAGCCTGGTCCTTCACCAGCTTGAGAAGCTCCTGGTACTGCTCAGGCCAGAGGTAGACATCTCTCGCCGTCTGCTTCGGCTTCTTGATCCCTTCCAGAGGATCAACTTCAATCAGTCTCTGTTGCCTGGCCCAGGAGAAAGCCCTCTGAACGGCTCGTATGGCTCCACGTCGGGTGTTGGGCGAGGAGGCCGGAACAACCTCATCGCGGTGGTTGCGAACCTCCTGGGGTGGCCAGTGCTTGTCGACCCACCTCGTGACGTGGATCGGCCGCAAGTCCCGGAGCTTCAGGTTGCGAGGGATCGATTGGCAGAAGGACTTGTTGTAGATCAGGTAGAACTGAAACGTGTTCGGCTCGTGATTCAGATTGGACCAGTCGAGAAACTGGTCGATGACTTCGACAACAGGGTCATTGTCGCCGACCGCCTGCGTGCCGGCCATCATCTTGTGGTAGAGTTGCCACGCCTGCTCCTCGTCAGGATCGAGCCGATGCTGGATTCCCTTGATCTTCACGTACCAGCACTTGTGTGAAGTCTTCCAAAAAGGCTTGGGCTGTCGCATGATTCCTCCGGACAAGTCTACCCCGTTCTTCTCAGAATTCGGGGACAAAACGGTGACAAAACCAGGTGACGCACTCCGAATGGTCGTCATAACCTGTTGTGTGGATTGTGGTTGGCGCCAAGGGATACAACGTGCTCGTATTGCTCGACAAGCTAGGGGTCACTGGTTCGAGCCCAGTATCGCCCACTCACGTAAAGCCCGACGCAGCAAAGGGTTGCGTCGGGCTTCTTCGTGCGCTTGTGTGGCAGTTTGGGCGCTTTTACTCCCTCTTCAGGACGGCTTTCCGGTGACAAACGGGGACAGAACGGGGACAAGCCCAACCCCTAGCTTACCACATTTTCCCATCTTTTCCAAGATTTCCGGGAAGCTACAGACGCTCCCGCCCCTAGTGTCTCATAGAGGAGGACTGCAATGAAACAGCTACCGATATGGAAAATCGAAATCGACGCCTGCGCCGGCGGCAATTGGGAAGGGCTATTCACCGAGGAACCCACTACGGAAGCTATCTACTGTGCCGTGCTGCTCGATATCACACTGGTGCTTCAGCAGGACGACGAAGAGGACCGCGATCATTTCCTGGAGCGCTTACAGACTGTTTCCCAGGTGGCACTTCATCTCGATGCAGATTTTATCGAGAAAAGCCAAGAGACGGATTGGCTTAGCATCGAGGCCGCCAGGATCGAGATCGGCGCGATCCGAATAACAATCCTCCAGGCGTTTCAGGTGGAAGAACCGGCGTAGGCCGACTACTAAACAGATTTTCAGTCAAAAAAAATGAACATTGTGCTGGCCCCGGAGCCCTTTGTAGTGTAGAGTTAATGTGAGGCCACTTGCTTCGACACCTGGCTTCACGGACGACTGTCATGGAACGTCAAGACCCGTAGGTCCCCATGGAAGCGGACGGAGAAACCATAGCCGTAAGAACCCCGGAGAGACAATGTCGAATGCCGCGCTGCTAGATGATCAACAATTAGGGGCCAGTTTTCAACAAGGGAACACGGACGCATTCAACGAAGTGTACCACCAACACCACGCTGAGGTGCGTTCAAGGATTAGGCAGTATGCTCATCCACGGCTGCGATCTGAGATTGATGACATCTGTCAACACTTCTGGTTGGAACTCCACAAGTACGCCCACACCTACGACCCCGCCCGGCCACTTCGTAACTGGTTGTTTGCCGCTTCCTGCAAGGCAGCGAGTGGCTACTTCAGGTCAGTTGCTCACAGGCGGACTGTCAACCTGATTGGTAATGATTTCGTCGCGCTGGAGTCCGACGAGATCAAAGGTTGCCCAGTTGATTCCCAACGAGGACCAGAAGAGGCCGCCGTATTCAGCGAGCGCTTGGAAGCCGTCCGAGAAGCCGTGAAAGAGATCCCCTCGCAGTTTGGCGAAGCGGTTGAAGCAATCTACCTGAAGCACGAGAAACCCGCCGCATTTGCCAAGAAAAACGGGGTCGCCGAAAGCACCGTTTACACCCGTTTGAATCGTGGTTTGAAACACCTGAAAAGGACGCTCGCTCGCGTTGACCTTTGACCCTATTGGCCTTGGTCCCTTTTGTAGAGCAGGATATGTCAGTTTTCGTGGACGAAATGAGACCCCGGTTTAGGGAACCATGAACCCATCCACCGACGAGGGAGCTTGACCGATGAGCGAAGAGACCGTGCCCTGCAAAATCTGCGGCAAACCGACACCCTTTACTGGCACCCAATTGTGCAACTGTTGCTGGGAAGCCGAGAGGTGGCTGCCGGACTATCTGAAAAATCCGAAGGGCGTAGACTTTGTTCGGAACCTGATGCCGAAACTCGATGATTGGATCGACGGGAAGCCCGACGCCTGGGATTACGAAGCCGTCCTGGCGGCACACGACGCCACGGTGGTGGAATGCGAGCCGGTCAATCACGGGTGGAGTCTGGGTTGGCGACACGGCAGCATGCACGTTCAGGCTGGCAGTGAGATCCATGCTAGGAAAGCGGCAGCCCTCTTCATCGAGTTGTGGCTCCGGGGTGTCTCGGCCAGTTTCGGCGATCAGATTATGACCGGGTTTATCCTCAATCTGGAGTTTCAGGAACGATGAGCCGCAAATGCTTGTTGTATGTGGAGGGCGAAGAAAAGATGGCCGACCATCGGCCAGACTTCGACGCATGCCCACATTGCTACCACAAGATGGAGAATGCGAAGTGGATACGGAAGGGGCACACCTTGTGTCTGAAACCAAGATTCTACCGGTCCGGCTGCGCATCAATGCTGAGCGAATGCCCCAAGTGTTTCGAGTCCTCCTGGGTCCACATCGAGCTAGACGGGTTGCAACACTATCGCACCCTGCCCAAATGCTGGAAGACTGCGGCCATGAAAGAATCGGCCGCCCAGAAACTGGCCGCACTGCGACACTGGGGCGCAACCCTGTGCTGGAGGTGCAAGCATCTGAAGTCGGCCAGCATCGAACACCACGCCTACCGCCATTGCGAACACGGTATGGGGCCGCCCGAAAGCGAATGCCTCGATTTTGCTGAGAATTCGATTTGACTCCCTGCCGTTTGTGGTGTATGCTTTAGTTGAAGCACGACGCTGACAACTGCCCCGAGGGTGAGCCTGATTCAAGTGCAGCATAGGATCAGAGGAACCCACAACGTACAAGCTACGCTCAGACCTTTGACCGCTACTAAACGGGAAGTCTCGGGGACGCCCAAGGCAGGCTGGGTAGGGAGGGACCAAAAGCATCCTCCGGGGTGGCTGTCAATGCCGTGAACAATATGGTTGGGTCTAGTTGACCATACAGGAGTTGCCACCTGGGAAGCGGGTTAGCAGCAAACTTCCAACCCAAGGTGCCTGTATGCAGGGGTTCAATCCCCCTGGCGGCCAGCCGTACATGAGGAAGAACGCCGGTTCGATTCCGGATCGCTCGCCGAGGGTTGGTACGACGGGACGTGGGTTCGATTCCCATTACGTTGACTTTGGATAGCAAAAGGCGCGGCTGACCCGGCTAGTTAGTCGGCCCTGGTGACAGGGCAGGCAGGGTTTATCACCGACTGTAACACGGCAACTTGCGAGAACCCCGTGCAGAGAGATGAAATTAGCAAAACCCGTGGCCCCAACGGACGATGCACGGAATGCAATTGAACGCGAGACATACCTCACCCACTGCCGGAATATCGCCAACATCATCATGACAGTCTCTGATCGAGACCGGCAGGCGGCAATTGACTTTTACCTGACCACAACCAACGCACAATCAGAGAATTGACCATGCCTCATTTCTACGTCAGCATTCCGGGACTCGGCAACGGCCGCGAGGTGTTCAAGTATGCCGGGTACGTTCATCCGTTGAATCAAGACTTCCACCAGAGGTGCTTCGAGAAATTTGGCGTCACCGGTCTGCCTGGCGCGAAGGGTGGCCCGTACAAGGTCCTCTTGTTCGATGAGTACAAGGACGATCGCATCACCGAAGATGGTAAGCCCTTCGGTCTGCCACTGTACACCCCGAAGCAGATAATCCTGACCAAACGGGAAGGTGGCAAGCTCTGGCGGATCATGTGGGCAAAAAGATCAAGCCCAGAGGCAGAGACCAAAGGGCGCGAGCATGCACGGGAGGAAGGGTGGATCTTTCACGCCTTCCAGGTGGATGACACTTCCGCCTGGGAAAAGGCGCTTGTTCGCCATGAAGAAATCGAGAGTCACGAACCGAATTTGGAAAATCCTGAAAATTGGGTTGACTCCTCTCGTTTGTGATGTATACTTGAATAGACGGAACGGTTGTCGGCCAAGGATTCGCCAGGGTAATTCCTTTCCTTGCACCCTGGAGGTTGCACGCTATGAGTAATTCCACCTTACTGTTCCTCTCGAAAGCCCTCACCGCTAAGCGTGGCGGCAAGACCCTCGCCGATCGGCCCAAGAGGCTGAAGCCTGGTGAGCACAAGCTGAAGGGCACGATCAGTTACGACATCACCGCCATGGTCGGCGAGGACTCCGAAGCCGATCGATCCTACGGGGTGCCGTCCGATGACATCCTCGACCTGGCTGCCCACCTCTGCGGGGCGCTGCGTCCGCACCTGTACAAGGCGGCTGCCGTCGCCACCGAGTTGACCCGAGCAAGGCTCGAAGATCGGGGCGTGCGTGGCACCGAGTACCAGCATGAGGGCGAGACCGTGAAGGTCCCTCGTGCCGAGGTGCGTAGTCTTGCGGCCACCCTGGCCGTCGGCACCCGTGAAGGGTTGGCCAGTGCGGTCAAAGTCAAGCGGCCTTACGTCGGCCAGATCAACATCGTCGACGCCGAGGTGGAATTTGCAGCTAACCCGGACCCGTTTTTGCTGCGGAGTTGAGTAGGTGGAAGCCCAACGGGGCCGTTATTCGCAACAGGAGAGACCACCATGACCATCGCAGTGAAGAGCCTGAAAGAATTCGTCGAGACCGCCAAGACCGTCAGCCTGAGCTACCACCATGAAGCGAAGGAACGATGGCACCGCGGTGGCTTCAATGAAGCGGCGAAGCGTCAATCCCTTGGTCTACAATCCCTTCTTACCAGATTCCTGCGTTTTGTGATTTGACAGGTCTCTTTTGTGGTGTATAATTGAGATAGGAAACAACCATGAGACTGCCCATCAAACGATGCGAAGCCATTCTGACCCAAGACTTAGGCCCTAGAACCGAGGATGGCGAGCAAACCCTGGTAACCGTCTGGGACATCGTCGCCTACACCACCGATGGTCGGCGATGGTTGTGGCCGTTCACTAAGAACACCAAAAAGGCGGCACTGGCGTTTGTCCACCGAGTGTTAGAGCACGGGAGTATCGACCTTCAGCCTTGGCAGGACATCACCGTCTAGGGAGACACCATGAAGATCAGATTTGCAGACCTCGAGAAATTCCGGCAGGCTTCTGCGTGGCTGCGGAAGAGTGAGCCGGCCGTCACCGACTGTTTCGATGACGCTGTTTTCCTCCGAGACTTCAGGAACTCTGTGCGCTGTGTCGAGCAACTGGCGACAGCGATCGGGGAATCCGAAATTACCATCCGAGGTTGAACCATGAAGATGCCAACGATGGAACAAGTCGAAGCGGCCGATCGGCTACAGCTTGCCAGGTGGTGTCGTTTTCTACCCGGCCCTGGAACATCGGCCCTCGCCAAGCCACCAAAGGAATTCCACAAGACCATAAAGGTCGAAAGTGAGATCATTCAGCGTATAGTCGACCGACACAGTGAACTCGGTGGCTGGACACCAACACTCAGCAAACTGATCGGATGGGAATCATGATTCAGCACGTACTCATCACGAACACCCGTGGCGAAACCCTCCACAACCACTCTCTGCACCCGCCGATCACGGTAGGCCAGTTGTTCCGCGCCTTGCAGCAAAGCCACAAGGTCAGAGAACATACGGTGGACGGGCTCCTGGGCACAGCCGAAATCGTCGTGACAGCCCCCGAGGTGGCGGCCGAGGCCGCGTAGTTGTTCTAGTGACACATCTTTGACCACGCAACAAGAGAGACCACCATGAACTACCTGCTCATCCAAAACCGTGGCGTTGCCCCCGTCGAGGGCTACACTCTTCTCGGCATGTCGACCACCAGCGACTGCGGCGTGCAAGGAACCATCGGCCAGTTCGGTACTGGCGCGAAGCAGGCTGTCAACGTGCTGCTCCGTGCGGGGTTAAAGTTCTGGATCTACTGTGGCAAGACCCGCCTGGAATTCTTCACGCGGGAAGAGGTGATCGATGACGGCCTGGTCGAAAAGACCGTCCGGAAGGTCATGTGTCGGCTGGGTGGCACGTCGAGCAAACTGATCGACTGCGGCTGGTGTCTTGACTTCGGTGTCATCGACTGGAACGAGACGGCAATGGCGCTGCGAGAATTCGTCAGCAATGCCATCGACCGAACGATCCGTCAAAGGGGCGACTTCATCGAGCCAATGAAGGACGGTAACCTGGCCGTCATCACACAGACCGACGACCAGCGCCAGGCTAAGGCCGGCTACACCCGCATCTACGTCGAGTTGTCGTCCGAGGTGCAACGCTTCTTCGGCGAGTTGCCGAAGCGCTTTCTGCACTTCTCCGACGACCCGTCGCAGGTAGGGCGCGGCCTACTGCCCAAGGCAAAACGGAACCTGGGCGACAGTCTGGTCCCGATGGTTTACCGGGAGGGTGTCCTGGTGCGCGAGATGCAGGACACGAGGCGCCCGAGCCTGTTCGACTACAACTTCAAGGCAAATGAGTTGTCGATCGACGAATGCCGCAATAGCTCAGAGTACGCCACCCGTGGAGAATGTGCCCGGCTGCTTCGGCGCACTGACTCCAATGCTCTGGCCGTCGTCTACAAGAGCCTGATCGACGGCGAAGAGACCTTCGAGTCAAACCTCGACCAGCACTACCTCTGTCCCTCGTGGGACCACCCCTCCGACGTGGAAAAGAAGAACTGGCAGGCGGGCTGGTTGAAGGCGGCCCAGAATGGAGTCCTCTGCACTGAGGAAGATACGCAAGCGGCCGAAATCGTCCGACGCAAGGGCTATGCCGCGAAGACCGTCCGATCAAGTTCCTGGGTAGAGACTGCCGAGCGGTTCGGTGTGGCGACAGCGGGTGCCGTCCTGAGCGCGAGCGAGCAAAGGGGTCGGGAGATGGTTCCAGCGAGTCATGCGGCCATCGAAGCGATCGACACCGTCTGGGGTTGGCTGGAGTCTCTGGGGATGACGCAGAGCAAAAGCAAACCCTTGGTCGGCTGCTATCGGGAGATTATGAATGCTGAGTCCGAGGTGCATGGATATCAGGATGAGGGCGTAGTCTACCTCCGGGAGGACATCTCCGACGTTGTCTCCAAATACACTCTCAAGGTGGCATTTGAAGAGGTGTGCCACTACATCACCGGCGCGACCGACCAGTCGAGGGATTTTCAAAACTTTTTGATCGACGCCTTTGTGGAGGTTGCGGCATGAGCAAAGCTACCCACGTCGGCCAAAAGTTTGGTCGATGGACCGTCGTTCGACCTTCCAAGTGGAATGGTCGGGTTTGCAAGACTCTTGTCCGGTGCGAATGTGGAGTGGAACGCGAAGTGCAAACAGGCCATCTCCAACGCGGTGAAAGCCAGTCGTGCGGCTGCCTTCAAAAGGAGGGGGGCACGAAAGCAACAAACCACCCATGGAATGAGACGCACCAGATTGAATCAAATCTGGGCGCTGATGAAACAGCGATGCAGCAACCCAAACGCGCAAAACTGGGAACACTACGGAGGGAAGGGTATCACCGTTTGCAAAGCGTGGCAAACCTTCAGGCCCTTCCAGCAGTGGGCGATGGAGAATGGTTACACGGATCGCCTGACTATTGATCGAATCAGAGGCGATCGAAACTACACCCCTTCCAACTGCCGTTGGACAACCCAGCAAAATCAAGCTGTAAACAGAAGACCCTTGGGCAAGAACAGTCGTTTCAAAGGGGTGCAGTCGGTGGGCTCGAAGTGGGTTGCACGAATCAAAAGAAACGGCAAACAGTCCCACCTCGGCACCTTCGACACCGAGATTGAAGCGGCAAAAGCGTACAACAAGGCGGCCATCGAACTCCACGGTCGAGAATTCGCCTGGCTGAACCCAGTTTAACTCTGTTGCGTTGAGGCGCCCGGCTGGTCACCGGGCGCCTATTTTCCATTTTCCATTTGACAGGACCCGTTTGTGGTGTATACTTTAGGTAGACCGAGACACCGCAACAGGGAGACCGAGATGAAGAAAAGAGACATCGAGATCGGCGGCAAGTACCTCGCCAAAGTAAGCCACGATTTGGTTGTCGTCCAAATCAAGCGTGAATCGCATCTCGGCGGGTGGGATGCCATCAGCATGAAAACCGGCCGAGCCATCCGGATCAAGTCCGCCCAGCGCCTCCGCCGCCCGGCCGGCGGCAAGTACATCCTCGCCTGCGAGGGCCGCTATCTGACAGTCGAGCCCAGGTGGGTTGAGAACGAATCCGACGCACAGAAGTTCGGCTCGATCGAAGCGGCCAGCCGATATCTCGCCGGCATGTGCATGGGGAATAACGCCGGGATGGACAAAGTCAAGATCCAGGAGGTGGCACTATGATCAGTTACCTCATGGGATACGTCGCCGCTCGTGAGGGTGGGGCTGGCGGCGAATTCATCCTTGAGGGAGGCCCCTGGGAAGACCGCAGAGCGCGCCTCTTCCCGACACGGGAGAAAGCAGCGAGGGCCGGTCGCAAGCATGGCTACACGTACACCCGAGGGTACGTGTACCTAACGGACTTCCCCCTCCATGCAAAGGGCCTGAAGCGGCTGGACGAAGTCGAAGACACTGGGGTGGTGCCGATATGAGAGAAAACTTGAAGATTGAACTGGCCAAGTACACCAAAAAGGAACTGGCCGCAATGGTCGTAGACCTCACCGATGGTCAAAGTGCAAGCGACATTCATCACACGACCGGTCTGGAAATGGACCGGTGTGAAGAGATCGCGGAAGTTGGCCAGAGTTTAGCCGAAGCAAATTGGAGGTGAGCATGCTGAGACTAGCAAACCGAATCTTGGACCAGCAGGATCGACTTATCAGAGATCCGTCGGTCCAAAACCAAGAAGCTTTTCAAATGCTTGGGAGAGCTATTTGCCATGATCTCGCAAATTCAATATCACCGTGCATCATCGCCGATAACGTGGGCGAATACTACGAGGCCAATTGCATCGATGATCCAGACTACAACTTGAAAGGACTCCTCACGAATGTCGCGCCGCCGTTTCCGACCTGCTTCATTGAGGCGAACATTCCAGAGACTTCCCTTTGGCGAAAACTGTACAGACAATGGGGTTGGTACGTTACTGTTCTTGAGAACAAGCCGAAGTCGATGCGAGCCCTCCCAGAAGAAATCCAAAAACTTGAAGGTTGGAAATGGTGTTTGACCATGGTCAGCGTGGTCACCAATAACAAAGGTCAGGTCCTCTTACGCGGAAACCTAGGTTACGGTCTCGTTAAATCTGACGGCGGCTACCTAGCGTCGTTGCATATACCCAGTGGATTGCTTGGTAAAGTCGCTGAGAAAGAGCCAGAAAGCGTCTTCTTCGCACTGTTTCTAGTGCCTTTGATGACCCTCAATTTCATGAACTGCCGCAACATCGAATTGGTTGAAGCCAAGGAAGGACCCACCAAGAAATGGCTTCGCCGACGCCAGCAGCCCGAAGTGAAGTACCAGATGATCACCATCGATCCAATGAAGACGCAGAAGCGACGGCCGGCGCCAGGGCCCTTCGCCGGGGATGTCCAGGGTGGCGTAACAGTTGAGCGACCTCGCCATATCTGCCGGGGACACTTCCGCACCTACACACCGGAGAATGGTCGAGGGCTATTTGGGCGCGGCCAGTATGGGACCTTCTGGGTTCCAGCACACAAGAAGGGCAACAGGAAGCACGGTGAAACGATCAACACCTACGAAGTGAAAGCTCCTGTAGCAATTTGGAGATAGCATGAGCATGTTCGCATTCGGCTGCCAAACCGACGAAGGATTTGTCTTCGTCCAAGATAACGGGCACGTTTACACGTACCCCACCGAAACAAACGCACGCGAATACTTCAAATGCGTCAAGGCGCATTCGCATCTGTACCGGCTGGAAGACGACCTGTCCGTTGCCCACCTGGTTGAGCAGGGTGATGGACCCGGAGCGCCGGCGGAAGTCGAGCCCACCGAGGAACAGAAACTCGCACTCTGGTCCAGCTACGTCTACAAGAGTCTGCTGGCCTGGGCCCCATACCCTGGAGAGGTGACACCATGATCGCCACGATAGAACAGCCAAAAGTTCGATGGGTCCAACTGACCAGAGAACGAGCGAAAGAGCGATGGTTCAGCGGCGATGCAATCACCCTGATTCCCTGCAAATGCAGCCCGACAGGGCCCTCCGGCCTGGCCGTCGAAGTCTACCCAGAAGGTTTCATGGTTGAAGCCCGAAGCTACGGGCGTCACTCGCCCTTGTGGAAAGGCAGTGTGGAAGAAACGGCCTGGTATCTCATGTATCAAGAGTGGGCCTACTCCAGCACTGGCTTCGACCTGGGAGCCCACGCGAACTTCTACATCGCCAAACCCGTGAGGCAAGGCAATGAAACTTGTCAAGCGGGCTGACGGCTGGTGGATCACTGGTGTCGAGGACTGCGAAGACTGTGGCCCGTATGACACCAAGGCGGAAGCCGAAGATATTCTAAGGGGCCTGAAGCGTTTCGACAAGTACGGACACCTACATTCCTTTTGGACGGTGGACAGATGAGAGCGCAACTTACCGATGTAAAGAACGATGCCATGCGTCTAGGGGACGCCCCGGCCTGTAGATACCTTGAATTGGTACAACGATTCAAGGACCTGCCGTTCGGAACGATTGTCTTCAAGTATCAGCATGACAAGAAAACTTTTGTCCGGCCGATAGCAACACCAAATGGTTTGTCATCGAATGTGTTGATCGGGCACCGGATTGATTCCTCCGACCGGGGAGTCGCCCTCGGTGGAACACTGTGTCGAGTTATGAAGGAAGACGAAAGTTTCACCGTTCAAATTACCTCAGTGATAGTTGCCGAGGGCGAGCGATGAAAGTGACCTACTACCTTTCGGACGACAACTACCATGGCGTGACCGACGAGAGTCCGCAAGGCTTCGCCAACTGTGTCTACGCCGGCCGAGGCCCCCGGCATCATCAAGGACCCGAGTCCGTCCACGAGCAAGGCTACTCCATCAGTCAGTTGCAAAGGTGGGAGAAGGTCGACCCGACGGACGTGCCCGACGAATGGCTCGATGCGATTGGGTACGAGAAGCGCCCCGAGCGCAAGCCCAAGCCCGAGCGCAAGCCGATGCGATTCGAGATCAAAGATCAGGAACGATTGGAGTCCCTGGAGAAAGTCGTCAAGATGCTCGAAGCGGGGATGGTCCCGCCCGAGCCTGAGCCCGAGCCAACACGATTGGAGTCCCGAGGCGAGGAAATCGCCAGGATGCTCGAAGACGGAGATTTGCCATTCGAGCCCGAGCCCGTCAAGCTGGACTGGGTGCCCTGGAAGCATGATGGCACCCCGATGGACAACCCGATGTTCTGGCCCCTGGCAATTATGATCTTCATCATCCTGTTGATTATTTTCCGGGGATGCATTTGACAGGTCCCGTTTATGGTGTATACTTTAGGTAGAGGAGAACACCATGAAAGAAGCCATCTGCCCACTGTGCGCCAAACCGGTCGGGCCAGAAGTTTCCGGTGCCAAGGTGTACCACATAGCCTGCCTCGAAGAACACCTGCGAGACGTGCGAGAGGCGATCAATGAGAGTGTTCCTCGATGACAAACGCACGCCGCCCAAAGGTTGGACACTTGTACGGTGGCCCGAAGAAGCAATCGATCTTCTGAAGCAAGGCGGGGTGCAGGAACTGAGTCTGGACCATGACCTCGGCGACGACGACCATGGCACCGGATACGACGTGGTTCTGTGGATCGAGAGGGCGGTAGCAACCCAAGGATTCAAGCCGCCCAAAATCCAGATACACTCGGCCAATTCGGCGGCCAGAGAGAAGATGGAAGCTGGTGTCACCAGTATAGAAAGATTCATGAAGCTGAGGACAACATGACCGCACTCCGAGTCCATCATGCACCTCAACCCGGTAGCCTGACGCTTCTCGAAGGTGTCGAAGATTTTGTCACCTACCTGGTTGTCGAGCGAAACTGTCCCACAACTACCATCCGGGCATACCGCGCGGACTTGGAACAACTGGCAGATTTCCTTGGCGACCGGCAGGTGACAAACGTGTCGATGAACGACCTTCGAGCCTGGCTCGAAAGCCTGCACAATTCCGGGTACGCGCCGTCGACCATCGGTCGGAAGCTGGCCTGCGTCCGCACCTACTTCCGCTTCGGGAAGCGGGAGGGGTGGGCGAAGGACAACCCCGCGAGAGAACTCGACCTGCCCCGGCGAGATCAAGTTTTGCCCCAGGTCCTCACCGAGGGCGAAGTCGACAGCCTGCTGAACAAGGTCACCTCGGCCCGCGATCGCGCCATGCTGGAAGTCATGTATGCTGGCGGCCTGCGAGTGGCCGAGTTGGTTGGCCTTGACCTGGAGAACGTCAACTTAGATGATGCCCATGTTCAAGTGTTCGGCAAGGGTGGCCGGGAACGTCTCTGCCCGATCGGCCGGGCGGCCGTCTCAGCGGTGCAAGCCTACTTGGCCGAGCGTGACGAGAAGCCTGGTGCCCTGTTCCTGAACTACCAAGGTGGGCGCCTGTCCGATCGATCGGTCCGCAAAATGATGACGAAGCTAGGGGACGCCACTCCGCACACCTTGCGGCACTCCTACGCCACCCACCTGTTGAATCGTGGCGCGGATGTTCGCAGTGTACAGGAACTGTTGGGCCACAAGTCGATAACGAGTACCCAAGCATACACGCACGTCAGCCCTGCCCGTAAGCAGGCTATTCACGAAAAGTATCACCCGAGGGCCTAACTATGGCATACAAACGCAAGACGAAAGATGTTGTCTGCCGCCGATGTGGCAGACCGAATCGAATCCCCGTCGATGCCAGGTTGCAGGATATGTGCTGCGCCAGATACTGGAACGGGACTCGTTGTCTGGGAAGATTCCGACACCCGAAGAAAGTGATTTAGGTTACCCCTCGACCAGCAGCCAGTGGGTCTGACCACTGGCTGCCCAAGGGCCCGACAGGTTTCGACTGGGCCGGAAAGCATTCACTTGCATGCCGTGGTTAGTCGGTGGGCCACGTAAAAAGCCGACTGCGATTTCAATCGCTACACCTAACCTCGTCCTGGCTGTATAGCCACCGGCTGCGGTCCTTCGCCGAAAGGGACCGTGAGCCGGCCGCACCCTCGGCTGGCCGTCAGAGTGGCGTCTGGAAGCTCTGACGGCGAGATTACAACAGACTGGCCGGCGATCGCTTTGCTGATCGAGCCTGACCCGGTAAGATACGATCGATCAGATACGCATGTAGACGGTGAATGTAGCACGGTTGCAGCACCTGGGTTCGATTCCCAGCGGGTCCACTTGACCTTTGACCTTTGACCTTTGACCTTTACTGAGGAGAAACGCAATGGACGAAAAGTGGATTGTGATCAGCCGTGGAGGTGGTTCCGAAGATCGGCCCGAAGAGTTTCGCGCTTGTGGCCCGTTCCCGTCCTTCGAGGCGGCCGAGCATTGGATGGCGAAGGAATTCGGCGAAGAGATGTCGGAAGCCGCGCGGAACTACTTCGAGCCCCAGGCCATTCGCATCGAGAGCCCGGAGGAATTCTAGGGTGGAAGGATGGCAACCGGTTGCCTCCGAGCGCGCTGTGTAGAGTAGGTGGGAGAAGTAAGTCACCCTTAGTGCGGTCGCTATGACTGGCGACACCTGGGGAGCTTCGCCAATGAAACACCACCCGCCGCGCAAGCCCTTTCCTGGTTTTCCATTTGACAAGTCCCGTTTGTGGTGTATGCTTTAGGTAGAGGAGAAACACCATGAGCGAAGAACAGATTCGATCGAGACTGAGGCAAGCCCGCAAGCAATGCTTCGAGGTGCCCGAGGCCCGGCTACCCAAGGCCCAGGCGAAAGTCCGCCGGCTGAAGCGAGCCCTGTTCCGGTGCCCGGAAGTCCGGGCACGGCGGGCACGGCTGATAGCACGCAAAAACGAAAGGTTGCTGACACAATGGGCAAATACGCTATTGTAATTTCCAAGGACCAGCTTTTGAATCCCTTACTCGATGACAGTGACAGCGAGATTGCCGCCGGGGGTGTGACTGACCACGTCGGGACCCTGGGGCTCGCCCCCGTGAACCTCGACGGGATGGACAAGTCGGAACTGTCCGTGTTCGTGGCTGCCACCCGTGGTATCCGCCCGGCCCATGCGGCCCAGCGGCTGTTCCCCGCGATGCCGGCCAGCGTCCTCGGGGTGGTTCGCCTCCTATGCGGCTATGCCAGGAACAAGATCACGGCGATGGCTTGTAGGGAACGGGGCGAGATCAGGACGGCGATTCGGCACGAGGATCTCTGCGAGAGAATCTACAACGATTTGCCAGAATATGCCCGATGGTGATTTGACAAGGTGAGGTTTGTGGTGTATGCTTTAGATAGACCGAGAAACCTCAACAGGAGAGACCACCATGACCGAGCAACAGCAGATCGCCGAAACCATCCGCCGCCAGATGCTCACGGGCAATCGACTGGTCCTGATGACTATTGGTGCCCGCCAACTGGCCGCCCTAGACGCCAACGAGGATCGGCGTGGTGGCCTGACGTTCCGCGTGACGATCCGGCGACAGCGCTTCCACAAGGTCCTCGTCGAGTTGACCCACCTAGACGATTACAAGGTCACATTATGGGGTGGCCGGCGACACAGCCTCAACGGGCGGGTCCTCGAAGAGACCACCTGCCAATGCGACAACCTGGCCGATGTCGTCAACGACCTTTGTGAGCGCGAACACGAAAGGCTGGCAGCGTGAGACAACGAGACCGAGACCAATGGGCGAAGAAAGCCGAGGCGCTCATCGAGAAGATGGGAGCCAAGCGAGTCGACAACCACTACCCCTGGCTCCTGGAGACCGTGGTCGGCCCACTGAGGCTCATCGTGCGGGCCCACACCGGGCGAGGAGACGGGCCAGGGACCGTGTTTACACGCTTCAGGCATCCCAAGCGTGCAGCGGAATTGCTCGACTGCAACCCGAGCAGCGGCAAGTGGAACCACCACTACTTCAGCGGTCAGAGTGTCGATGGCGCCCTGGCCGACCTGGAATGCCAACTGGAACGGACGAAAGGATTCCGCATCCGAGTATTCAGGGACAATGACGAAAAGGGGCGGCGCTACTCGATTGTGGCGGACAGCGAAAACGACGCGAGAATGATCGCTTTCTGCCTCGACGGTGGCATGGCTCATGGCTCCCGTGACGTGGAGCAAGGGCACGTCGAGTTGGCCAAGACCTACACCGAGGTGATAGCGTGAACGGCAAGATCATCACCTACCCAACCAATGTAGATCGGGACGGCATGACAGGCAAAATCATCATCTACTCAACTGATGTGCATCGAGATGTCGATGCCGCACGTCGGGGTGTAATCACGGCGGCCGAACCCCTTGGCATCGAGGTGGATTGTCGTCTGTCCTCGGCCTGGGTCATTCACATCGAGAAAGAGGATCGCGCGACGTTCCTTGAACTAGCCCGAGAGGAAGCGAACCGATGAGTCAAACGAAAGTCGGACCCGAGCGTCCCGTGGGTGACTTCCAGCGGGGTGTCTACATTGGCGAACGACCAGAACTGAGACACAAGACGGCGATCATTGTACGTTGCCAGGATGGGTGGAACATTCAGGCCGACGACAGAGCGACTGGGTTTGGCCTTGGCTGGTGGCGATTCGGCTTTGAAGATTGGAGACCAACGTGAACACAACAAAATGGGTCGCCGGCTTCAATGACTCTGGTGACGTGGTTGTAGCCCAGTGCAAGTGCTACGAAGCAAAGCATAAGGTCGTCTTGGAACATCGCATCATTGAAGGCTTTCAGACACCACCGGAGGGCGAAGGGTGGGAAGCCCTTCAAATCACCGGCTTCCGAACCCATTTCAGTCGGGACGATGCTGCCAAGATTTTCCATGACACCGTCGAGGAAGCCCTGGAAGCCCTGCATCGACGGGAGTTAGATACCATCTTGGAAGCGCGGCGGACAATCTCCAAGGCCCAGGACCGAATGAACCAGATCGACAACTTTGAGGCGCAAGCATGAACACAACAAAATGGGTAGCTAATTTCAACCACTCCGGTGACGTGGTGGTCGCGCGGTGTCGATGCCGTAGAACGGCGAAACTTGTCATTGTGGACTCAGCAGCAATCGATGCCGAGCAGAACCGAGCCGAGGACATCATTGGCTACCGAACCCGTTTCGACCATGAGACGGCGGACAAGATTTTCCATGACAGTGTCGATGACGCCTTGGATGCTCTGCATCAACGGGAGCTAACGATCGTCGAAGGATTGGAGCAGAAAATCTCCGCCGCCCAGGATCGAATGAACCAGATCGATGACTTTGGGAGCCAGCAATGAAACACTTTGAGTTTCACTATGTCCCGGCCGTTAATTGGCGACGGATCAAGGGCACTACCGCCAAAGGTCCTGAGTCGATCCGGCCGCACTTCGTCCCGGTGACCGAGCACGGGCGGAGGTTCGCGGCCCTAGACGCCTTTGCAGGTTTCGTAACAACGGGGTTTTGCCCCGGCGCGATTCGAGTCGGGACGGCCTGGGTGACCGGCTATCGGTTCGTCGAGATCCCCGAATCAGTTGTGTCGGATATGCTGGCCGAACTGAATCGGGCAGTTAGCAAATTCTTTGCACTTTCCATTTGACAAGTCCCGTTTGTGGTGTATACTTTAGGTAGACCGAGACACCACAACAGGGAGTGACCAAATGAAACGCATCAAATGTCTGTACCGTTCCGGCAGTGCCCTTAGAGACGGCGACACACCAGTCCAGATCGACGCCTACCTGGCGGCACCTGGTTTGGCAGTGCATCAAGGGATCTGCGAGGGCAAGCAGATCGCCAAAGGCCCCTGGTATATCGTGCATGTCCCGACCGGTTGGAGTGTCTCACCGAGGTGCATCAACCTGGCCTCTCGACAGGACGCCGCGAGGATGGCGAGATGTTTCGCCGAGCATATCGATTGGAACAAGGTCACCCTGAAACCTAACTCTGTTCCCTCCTACAAAAAAGACATCCTCCCGATCGTCGAGCGATTCAACAAGGGGCACGAGCCGGCCGTCGCAGCATACTATGCCGACCTGTCAAAGGTCAATGCTCTTTGATTCCGTTTGACTCCGTCCCGTTTGTGGTGTATACTTGAGTATAACCAACAGGGAGAACACCATGAGCGACACCTACAAAATCCATCCCGCCAACCTTGAAATCCTTGTGGAAAAGTTGACTGCCATGCAGCGACGGGCCCGCAAACTCAAGACGAACCCGATCGAGATCGAGCGTCTGGGCGAGGAAATGATCACCCTCAGCAAGATCATGCCCGGCGGCAAGCGGGTCACGTTCCAAGAGCCGCGCATCCTGATCCGAGTCCACGGTGAGACCCCGAAGCTGGCCGGCTGGAGCCTGGTCGCCAAGGTCGAGTACCTGGAAGACGAGAAGCTGGTGTCCTGCGTCCCTGGCGAGACCTGCCCCGAACAGTACCGCGACAAGGACAGCGGCCTGTACTGCGACCACTGCAATTCAAACCGGAAACGGAAGAGCGTCTACGTCCTGCGGCGCGGCAGCCGGCACACGCAGGTCGGCCGTCAATGCCTTCAGGATTTTCTCGGCGGCAAGAGCCCCGATGCTCTGCTGGCCGAGGCCGAGTACATCTTCCGCGCCAGCGAAGCGACAGGGGAATACGAGAGGATGGGCGGGCCGGCGGAGTCGATCGGCATTCTCGAATACCTTTGCGGCGTGGCCATCTGCATCCGGCGTCTGGGCTGGCTGAGCCGATCGGCCAGCGCAGGGAGCAGCACGTCCACCGATGCCTGGTTTCTGGTCAAGCCTGACTGTGCGACTGAGCAAGAGCGTACCGACCACGAGCGGTGGATTCGCGACAAAAAAATGCAATTCCAAGACCGCGACAAGGTCCAAGCCGAAGAGGCGTTGGCGTGGGCCCAGAGCCAAGGCGTCGAGGACCTTACCGACTATCTCTACAATCTTGGAGTGGCCTGCCGGGCGAGCTACGTCACACGGAAGACCAGTGGCCTGGTGGCCTCGGTCATCGGCGCGCATCTCCATTACCTGGATCGCGAAGACGAGATCGGCCGCCGCAAGTTTGACAACGCGGAGAAATCCCGCGAGTGGGTTGGCGAGATCAAGCAGCGACAGGTCTTCGAGAAGCTGACCGTCACGAAGATGAAGTACATCGAGACCGAGTGGGGCACCACGACGCTGGTGTGCTTCGAGAGCGAACCTGGCGACTGGATAAAATGGTTCGCCTCCAGAGAACTCGACGACCTGGAAGTGGGCGACGTGGTCGACATCAAGGCAACTCCGAAGGAACACAGCGAGTACAAAGGCGTCAAGCAGACCATGGTCACCCGGGCCGTCGTCCTGAAGAGGGCGGTGGCGGCCTGAACAAACCGATCCCCAACCTGACCGAAGCGGATCTGAAAAGATTCTGGGACAAGGTCGAGGTGCGCGGGCCAAACGACTGTTGGGAGTGGGTGGCTCACCGCGATGCTGGTGGCTACGGAACCATTGGCAGGGGTCACGACAAAATGTATCTGGCCCACCGATGGGCATACTACATCGAGTATGGCGTGGACCCCGGCGACAAACTTGTCTGCCACAATTGTGATAACCCTAGTTGCGTGAATCCCGTCCATCTCTGGCTGGGCACCGATCAAGACAACACCCGAGATTGCCATAGCAAAGGACGTGCTTCGACTGTTAAACCAAAAGGTGAAGAGAATGGAATGGCGAAACTAACCGAGCGAGACATCAAAAGAATCCGGGCGTCAAAGGAATCCCAATACGTTCTCGCTGAGCGATACGGAGTGAGTCAATCCCTGGTTTCTCTAGTACAGAGGCACAAGATTTGGAGACACGTACCATGAAATTCTCTTTCGAGTACGATCGAACCGGGATGCTGTGGCAAGGGCTCCGTCTGAACCGTGTGTGGAGCTTCTACGACCTGGGAATCCTCGCCCTCGACTGGTACAAGAGCGAGCGGAAACTCAGCAGCTATTTCTGGCGATTCAACTTCAACATCATCTTCGGAGAAGCAGAATGACGACTGGCACGATCAAGTTTTTCAGTCCCAAGGATACGGTTTCATTGCGACTGAGGGCGGCGACGTGTTCGCCCACGTCACTGGACACCGGCAGCCGAAGATGGACCCGAGAGAATGGCCCGAGAACCCGAGCATCATCTACACTGACTTCCCGATCGACCCGAGCGACATCGAGAAGGGGGCCGCTGTGACCCTGGAAGTCATCGCGGGGGAGAAGGGCCCCGTGGCAGAGACCTGGTGTTTCGCCGGGGACGTGGCGGCGGTCCAAGCACAGATTGACGCGCTTGAGTGCTACCGGATCGTTGAGCGGTCCGTCGTCGCTGGGGAACCCTTTGGTGTTCAGGAAGAACGGTGCTGGAAAGTCAAGCGAGCGATGTGCGAGCGTGTTGTCCTCGTGGGCTACCTGTTCCAACTGAAGCAATGGTTGGCCCTCAACATAAGCGGCGGACAACTGAAGACACAGACGCTGGTGGAAGATCAGTGGGTGGATTGTCCGTGCCCGATGAACGTCTTCCAGGGTGGGAACCTGTTTGACCTGCCGCTCGACTGGAGCGAGACGGTGAAGACATGAAGACGATCATCTACTCGGCTGGCAGGGGTGGCAGTGGCAAGTGGCTTGTAGCCAACACCCACGCAGACGTAGACCGTTGGTTCCCCGAAGTCACCGACGAGGGCATACCATTGTGCGAGGGGGACCTGGCCCGATTGTCGCCGCAGAGTCGAGGTCAAATGGCCTTAGCCGGCAAGACGATCGTAACTCTCAGCCCGATCATCATCCTGGCATTTCTCCGAGAGATACGCAAGGGGCGGATGCGGGCGGACGACCTAGAACTCTACTGTGGCAACCGGCGGATCGAAATCGGTGCAGAAGGGGCCCTGCTTGACCCGTGGGATGGCGGGTTCTTTGAGACCGGTTTCCGTTTACGCTTTGACTGAAAGGTACGACCATGACTGTGCGTGAAAAACTCGAAGACCGACTGCAAGACCATGGACTCTGGCCGGAGGATGCTACAGCGGCATTCGACTTCATGTTGGAGAAACACAGGGACGTTTCTTGGATTAAGGACGTGAAATGGAATGACCCGGTTGAAGCGTACCCCGCCTCGTTCTTCGCGGTTGCCCTTATAACTTTGAAGGACGCTGCCGTGGAGTGGATCGACGCGAACAAGCCCGAGCACTATGCAAGAGCAATCCTAGCCGCGTAAGGTACAACCATGGACAAAATGACCATTCTGGAAGAGACCCATTTCCGAATCACCTGCTGCCGAAAAGGCATACATGAGGGATGGGGCTCCCGGCCCTCCCTCCGCAATCACCTGCAATGTCGAGTCGATCAGCGCCTAACCGAGTTGGGCCCGTTCACCGAAGAGATCGAGGCGCTGCCCAAGGACGATGAGCTACGCGCCGACAAGACCGTGGTGTCATTGCTACAAGAGTTCGATGACCTGATCGAAGCGAAGCGCGAAGCTCTGACCCTCCTGAGTATCGGGCCGGGCGAGTCAGAGAAGCAAGTCACCGTCGTCGACCCGGCCCCCGTGGTTTCCCTACGCCCCTGTTGGCGACCTGAGTGTGCAATCCAGGTAAACGATCGGATAGAGGGCCAGCGATCCGCAGATCCCGAGCCCGAGCCCGAGCCTGAGAAGCCTCGTAATCTAGCCCAAAGATTATTCTCTTCATGCTTCCCGAAGAGGACCAGTCAACGGAAACCGCAATCCTACCGCCCATAACTCGGAGACTCCCGAATGACCGAGCCCGACCAAAAGCTACTTGACGATCTGCTGCCCGGTGAGCAAGCCTACCCGATCTTCCACGTCAGCGCGAAGTGGTCCCAAGACGTTACCGAGAAGGACGGCGACATGGGAGACCGGCCCGCATGGCAGACCGAGGGGCTCCCCGAAGGCCGACTGTGGAACGGGTCGAATTGGTACAAGATGCTGAAGGATCGTTTGACTGGGCCCGGCAACATCGCCGAACTGACGCGCGAAGTCAAAGAGGAGTGGTGGCCTGGATACCAGGCGGACGAGAAGAACAGAGACCTGAACTTCGCCGACTTGAAAGTCACCGTGGAGTTTGTGCGATGGGAAGTCTGGGTCCTCACCTGGTTCCAGCATTGGACCTGGGATGTTGGTCTGACAGACCAAGATGTACTGGAGAGTTTCAGTCGGTTCGTCGATCGCACCGAACAATTGAACCAAGACGAAGGAAAGATGGTCGACGGGTACTGGCAAGAGCCCTATTGTCTGATGGGCGCCGAGGATCGTTGCCGATGGCACGGTACAAAGACGGGCGACCAAGACGAACGCACAGACCCTCCCTGCCGTTGCTCACATTGCAAGGAACAAGGCGTAGTCAGGATTGGTCACTAGGGGAGAAGCATGATCACAGCAGAAGACCGAGAAAAGTATCCGCCAGGTTTCACCGACAATGCCATCCTGGACCGCAAATTGGTTGGCGGCCTAACCGACAATGTCTTGCGACTGTGGCTCGAAGACCCGGTGGAAGAGCATCCCGTCTTCCTGGCCCTGATGGTTCTGATAGCAGCCGGTGGTCGGGTAGTGTTCCCATACAGACTTGCCATAATACTCACCAACGAAGGGGTGGTTCGGGGCCTGATTAACAGAAAAAGGCGCTGGAACATCCTGGTGGATGCGCTATGAGAATCTTACGCAAAATACTCGGCTGGGCGATGTTGATCAGCCCCTTCGTGGCGACCTATGTTGTGGCTGCAATCTGGGCACCGAAATCCCTGGAGGTAATCCTGTTCATGGCAAAGTGGTTTGGCATCGCGGCGGCCTGCATGATTGGGATGGCCGCCTGGACACTAATCGCTATGGTGCTACTCGGAGGCAAACGATGAACCCCAAGCTGGAAGCCGTTCGAGACAAACTGCAAGCCCTCGGCGCGAAGGTGCAAATCAGACGACGGAAGCTCAGGCACCGAGAGAAAACCTACCTGCACATCGAGGCGGCGGGTGGACACTTTGAATGGCGAACCATCATCATGCCGGCAATCTACAAGTGGTTCCCGAACGCCTACATGACATCGGGTGGCTTTGCCGACAGGATGTACCTCACCATTGCCTTGGAGAAGTGACATGACCCGAACCCGAGACCAATTCGACCTGACCCCGCGGCAATACCACGCCAACCTAGACAAGCTCTGGGTGGCGCTTGGCGTCACAGGCCCCCAAGACATAGACGTGTTCACCCAAGCAGCCCGAGCGATCGTCGCCGGCCGGGAAGCGACCCGGATTCTGCGTTGCCAGTACGTGCGTGGGAACCTGGACAGGGTTGTCCTCTACCCCTGCCACTGTGGCCGACTTGCATGCACAGAGTGGTATCTCAAAGGTGAGAACTACCACCGAGAATCCGTCGTCGAGGTGGCCGACCTGCACGAAGCCCGAGCCATCTACCAACCCATCTTTGGCACCCTGCGTGAGTCTCACTACGTCCCAAGTGACGACAGCTACACAAGCGAGTGTGAGTGGGACAACTTCATCGTCACCGGCAGCCACTGTGCTTGCCACAACCATCAGAGAGAAGCGAATGAACATCATCAAGTGGTTTCGATTTCGTAACCGTCGCCGTGTCAACCGTCGCCTGGCCCTGGCTAGGATCGGCTGGGTGGCAATCCTGCTGATCTGCGCTGGCTGCGAACAAGCCCCGCAGCAGCCACCCACCTTCCGACAAGGTCAGATCGTCGACCTGCGCATCGGTCACCGTGGCCAGATCCTCAAAGTCTACATCGGAGCCAACAGCCCGTTCTACGCTGTGCGAGTCAATTCCGATTATGGCCCAAAGCGAATCATCCTACAGGAATTCGAGTTGGTCATCAAATGAGCATCAAGGTTGGCGACCTGGTCGAACCGAAGCCCCAGTACCTCGGGCAGCACGGCAAGGTTGAAGCAACCCGGTGTGACCCCGATGGCACCCGGTGGCTGTTCATCAATGGCATCCAGTTACCCGAATTCAAGTACCGAAAGGTGAAACATGTCTGAACCGACAAGTGAACCGACAATCAAAGCGAGCCTGGCATCAGCGGCGCTTGGCTGCACCCTACTGAACAAGCTGGTCCAAAATCTGACCGACGAACAGATCGAGGACATCGTCGACTACAATGAAGTCGTGCGTCTGGACAAGGCAATCTGGAGCCTGTTCGAGTATACCAAAAATCAACGTGCCGATGGAATCGGCCAGGCTCAAGCCTTCTTACAAGCACACAGCGACAACGAACCCGACATGGACGCCGTCAACGAGTCCCTCAAGGCGATCGAGGAGGGCCGCACCCGTCCGATCGACGAAGTCATCAAGGGGCTCTCCGCCGCTGAACTATTGGCGAAGGGCGACCAGCAAAATATGATGGAGGGTCGAAGGCGGGCTCTTCGGCTGGGGCTGACATGATAGCACTCACACCGGAGAACACCCGCGATTGCCGAAAGAAGGCGGCCTGGTGCCAATATGGGAACCATCTCGGGTATCAAGTGCCAATGTGGACAGGCAGGGGGTTTATCGAGTACCTCGGTGCCGTGAAGCTCCGGCATGATGGACGGTGGGATTGGTGGCGCAAGCCGACACAATACCATGAATGGAAGCCAGGGCAGGGCGTGGCAGCCACCGAGGGAGCGGCAAAGGCCCGAGTCTTAGAGGGGTGGGCATGACACAGAACACCGTCACCTGCCGGAAGAAGACACACTGGGATTATTGGGGAACCTCCGTCAAGTATCGTGTACCCGGTGAAATCGATGAAAACATTGACTACTCGGTGAGTGCCCAACTCAGTGAGTACCTCGGTGCCGTGAAGCTGCGGGCCGACGGTCGGTGGGATTGGTGGCGATGGAAGTCGAAGTTTCACAAGTGGTCGACCGGGCAGGGCGTGGCAGCGACTGAGGACGAAGCGAAGGTAAAGGTTCTGGAGGGTTGGGAAGCCGCTGGAGGCGCCAGGTGGGAGAAGGCAGAAAACTTCGACCCCGGCCGTCCAGAGTACCACTACCGTGTGCCCACTTCGCCCGGCGGCAATACGTTTGAATACCTTGCTACCGTGAAGCGGCAACGTGATGGATTGTGGTATTGGCGCCGGAGGGTATCACGACACCATGAGAAATGGACAGTGGCAGAAGGTATACAGGACACTGAGGAAGCCGCAAAAATCTGCGTCTTGAATGGATGGGCATGAGCACACCACAATACTATGCGAACTGCCTCGGCGTGCATGCGGACAGCCCCCTAAGCGACTACACCCTTTGTGGAATCACACTGGATGAACCGGTAAGCACCCTCAGTGACATGGATGACCTGAGAAAAGTACCACCACAACCAGTGACTTGCGACGATTGCAAAGCGATCATACGCAGATGTGCGGAGATCGAATGCACATAAAACTACCCCGCGCTTGTTGGTTCAAGATCGACAAAGACTGGTTTGGAGGAACCCTGCACGCCTGGGGCCAGGACTACGAAGAGTTTGTATCCGGGCCTGGCATGTTCCCTGTTGGCGTCATCGAGGATGAAGCCGGCAAGGTTCACAGTATCCACGTTGATTCAATCACCTTTGGAGCCATACCATGACGATCGGCGGAGAGATGTTGTTGGAGAAACACGGCAGTGTGTTGGGTGTCGCCAAGGCACACATCAAGGGAGAGATTGAACACTTCGACGAGCACGTTAGGGTTGTCTGTGCCCCTGTCGACATCATGGCGGCCGAGGCGGCAATCCGCCTTGAAAGGGAGGCAACCAAATCGTAAGCTATGCTTTCCGGGGTCCTACCACGAAGGGAGAAGCCTATGGCGATTGTACTCGGAGCCCTAGCGGCGTTGGTTATGCTCGGCAGTGGGTGGGTCGTCTACCGATTAGCTGAAAAGAAGAGACACGAAGGTCCACCCCAGATCGATGCGTTGAAGGTGGCCCAGATGCGGTTCTACCATGTCTGGACAATTGTTGGGGTGCTTGTCCTGGTGTCATTCGCATTCTACCTGCTGATGATCCCAGTGTCAGCCATCAAGACCCAAGCCGATGCGTCCCGCAACACGTTCCAGAAGGTCGCAACCACGTTGGGACACTGACCGCGTTTACACGCAACCGATGACGCCGACAAGCGCCTGCCATCGGCAAGCGCTTGTCGGCGTTTTGCGTTGCGCTTGGCGCTTAGCCGACCGCGCTTAGCGCTTAGCGCTTAGCGCTTGGCGCTTAGCCGACCGCGCTTAGCGCTTAGCGCTTAGCGCTTAGCGCTTGGCGCTTGGCCGATCGGAAGCCGGGTTGACCGGGCGCCGGCGACCGGGCGCCAGGTCGATCTATGGTCGGGCTCCGGC
>SDBS01000038.1_pt1 | contig 89337 bp, 143 predicted proteins | sample 2277091 | NCBI WGS metagenome assembly SDBS01 (sample SAMN10404972, study PRJNA504765) | marine sediment metagenome | isolation source: marine sediment core GS10_PC15, 163 cmbsf | place: Arctic Ocean: Southern Knipovich Ridge | collected 2010
GTTCTTGTTCCACTGTCACATTTCCTGTCTTGAAGTAAAATGGATAACCTTGAGGTGAATCAAATATAATGTGCGTTCCATTTATTTCCCTTTCAAATAATTTCAACTGTGATAACTCATCTCCTTGTATTAAGTCTGCCTCTGCGTAAAAGTCATCATTCACTTCAAGCCTAGTCACTATCTCTGTTTCGTTTGTGCCACTATCAATGGTAAATTCCTCTGTATCGTGACTTAAAGAACCCCACTCTGTTGTGCTTTGAGTCGCACTAGGAATGTAAACAGTCGGGTTTGTTGATATAGGATAAGCAAAATCATACGCTATGTCCCCTTTCTCACCAATAATTATATTATTACTTCCTGATAAACCAACAAACAGAGCATCATTGGTTTGTGCTGTCTCCCACTCTATTTGTGCATCATCACCTGTACCAAAGTATATATAGTCATCATCATCTAAGTCTATGCCCACATCAAACTGTGCTACTGAATCAAAATAACTTAATCCATCAATCTCTGCCTTACCCAGAATATGTAAATCATCATCAGCGGTAAGACTATGACCACTTGCGGCACCAGTATCTCCAATTATAACTCTTGCAGAGTTGCCTATTATATTAACTATATTTGAAATATTACCACCTGAATGATTTGTATTTCCTATTGCAATATGAAGCTTTGACGTTGGTGTTGCTGTTCCAATACCAACATTACCCTCATCATCTATTACCATCTGTAATGTTGGAGGACTACCTTCTGCACCTGCACTTGGGTGAGTATAAAATCCTAATCCCCAAGTTGCACCAAAACCTGTGCCTGTTTCTATTGCACTTATTTTAGCACCAACTGTTGGATTTGGTCCAGAAACATCTCCAGAATAAAACTCTAAACTTCCAAGTTCTTCATTTGATGCCCAACCACCATTAAAAAGGGAGGATATTCTTAATGCTGTTCCCTTTGCTGTCTGAGAAATTTCTAAATTTTTAGCTGGTGTTGTTGTTCCTATACCTACTCTCGTATTTGAGTTATCAATAAACATAGTATCTTCTATTGTGAGGTTAGAACCATCTGGATTAATATTATCAGCATACAAATTTGTTGTATTGACATTTGTAGAATTAAACCAATTGGCATTATATATACTGTAACCTCCCATATCAATGTCACCTGCAATCACACCAGTTAGGGTAATATTGCCAAAGATAAAACTTTCACTTGATTGATTTGTGCTTCTAATCCAGTCAGGTTTGCCTATATACTGATTAACTACAGTCATCATATTTGTGATATCAAGAGCACAAACTACTGGTATTGTAAATAGTAAGCACAATAAAATCAACATTAGTTTTTTCACTATCATCACCTCAACTATACACGTAGCCTGCAGATGCTCTCTCGTCCCATTCCTTATTGAAGTCAGCAGAGCCATCAGCCCACTTCTTGCTGTCAGCATTAAATTTAGTACCAGTATAAGCATACTTACAAATACGCCAAACTGTATCACCAGCACTAGAGCCAGGAGCTGCCTGTCCGTGATAAATTAATCTATTTGATGAATCAAAAGCCCATAATTCTGTTAAAGGCTGCTCTATTGTTTTAGTCCCAATTTTTACGCCGATTGTCTCAGCCATATTATCACCTCTTAGAATAAGTAGTTGTGCTACTTATCCATTTCCTCAATTTGAGTACTTGAATATTTCGCTTAATTAACTAAGTTCCTGCAAAAGTGTACCATCACAATAATATATCTTGCCATCAGTGTCATCAATGATTATGTCACCTTTGCTATCTGTTGCTGCTTTAGTATCAGCATCTGTAACTGCTGATGCTTTGTGAGTTACATGAAAACGCCTTGCCATATTTCTTCCATAAATTCCTGAAGTCATTTTACACCTCCTTAGCTTAATGTTTGAGTTTTAGTTGCTGAATCAACATAACTTAATTCTCCCGTAGTCAAATCAATAACTATATCTCCCATCTCTGCAATAGTAGTAGCGGCATTATCACTTACAGCATCATCACTTGGTATCAGACCAAGCTTAACTCCTTGCCTACGTCCATAAACTCCTGATTGTCCCGTCACTTTCTATCACCTTTTTTCTTTTTAGCAAAAGTTTTTTTCTCAACCTTTTTTATAGGCTCTCCTTTAATTACTTCCATAGGCTCTGGTAATTTTGTGCTCTTGGTAACAGCTACTATATCAGCACTATGCTTACTCTTCTTTAAAGCTTCATATTCTCTATCTGAAACTTCAACTGGGCTATTTCCTATTAGCAAATTTCTTTTTCTTTCCCGACTTCGAAATAATATTGCAGGAAAACTTTTGGTGTCTTTATTAACTACACCAGTTTTCTTATATATAACTCTCTTCATCTTGTTGCCTCCTACAGAGAGTTATAAGCTCTCTGGATGTTATTATTCTTTTTGCTCTATACAGACATGAACTCTTCAATGCTGTTTAATATATTTGGATTTTGACCCCAGACATCTGGAATATTAGTTTCAATTATATTCTTTAACACATTATAATCCTGCTCTTCCAGTTCTAGCATTCCGCTTTTTTCTGCTTTTTCAAAAGCCTTAGCCAACCTTCCCATAAATCTGAATTGGTCTAAGCCTTTTGGAATTGACTGTGGGTCTCTATTTGAAATTAATATATTCAATGACTTTAATAAATTCCAATCAACCTCTTCTGTTCCAACTGCTTTCTCTCCCTTAAACTTTGGTACTCTCTCCTTCCAACTAACAATTTTTATTTTTCTCATTCTCTCTCACCTTCCATTTTATTAATTAAAAAATAAAAAAAATATTTATGTAAATGATTTGTCATCACAAAGACCTATGAAGTAACTCGCTGCACCAACTCTAATTCTTAGTACTGCATCAAATACTTCAGCTGCTGTTACTGTAACTTCCTCAAACATTCCATCTGTTGTAGTAACTACTCCTTCACCAAAGTCAAATGCAAACATATTAGTATTCAGTGTAGTTTTCCCACCGCCATTAGTGCCTGCAATGTTTCCACGGAAAAATGATGTACCTTGTCCTGTGCTTACTCCAACATTAGCTACAACATTAGCTTCAAAAACAGTATAATTTGCTGATGCTGTAAATGCACTTAAAGTTAAATCTGCACATATGCAAGAACCAAGTCCTGTTACTCTTCCAGCTACACCAAAAGTTGTATTTGCTTTTAAGGCATTTGCCCATCCACCCATAACACAATCAACAGCTAAAGTAAACAAAGCTCTACCACCAGTTGTGGTTGCTGTTGTTACTGTATTAGTAAAAACAAATGGTGCACTTACATCTGTTACAGTAATTGTAAATGCTTCACCCGAACCTATATTCATATTTACATTGTCACTAAATGTTGGGATTGCATGAATTGCTATTGTGTCATCTTCTCCACTTACACCAAGTGGCTCTAAAGTATCTGCTGTTCCTACTGCGGTTTGACCACTAAGCCAAAACCATTTTCTTGAATTATAAATTCCTTGATTTCCCATTGTATCACACCTCTGTGTTTTTAAATTTAAGTTATTAAACTATAAATTAATTTTAGAACTCCATAGTGCATCACACTCAACTCCCACACACATTTCAACTACTTAGTTCCAACTGTTTCGTTGATATTATTATATTAGTGTTCAACTATATAAACTTTTTGTATTTGACCACAGAAAAGATATCGATAAAAGGAATATTTTTTTAGAAACATTCCATCTGTGAGCGATGAGAGATTTGCTTTCTGCTTCAATGCAAATCTCTATTGGGTATTTTTTGTTTCTTCCAACAAATACCCAAAAAAATTCTTTTCTGTTTTAGTCTCCTTTCATATAGAGGACACAATAATTCACTTTGGGATTTTGCTGTAACCACTTCAATTGATTACCTCTTAAACCATCTTCCTTCTGTTTAACTTCTACAAAAATATATTCTCCATCTCTTTTTTCTGATATGGTTGAAATCTTATAACAAAAAAAGTCAGGCGCACCAACAATCCCAATAACTTGTTGAAACTTGAATCTTTTTAACCATTGATTAATAGCATTAATATGTCTTTTATCAACCTTCATAACATTATAACCTCTTAAAGAATGTAAATAATGATATGCTTTTTGCTCTCCATCATTGTGTATATTATATTCCTTCAGATGGCTTTTTTCACAGTCTACTACCTTTATAGGTTTATAATATTTATACCAAATTCTTAATTTCTTAAATCCTTTTATCTCCATTTTCACCGCTCACTAAATGTTATAATGACTTGATGATATTTAAACTTTTTGGTTATTTCTTAATCTTAGTAACTTCAACTTCTTCTTTTGGTGAAAAGGCTTCTGTGTAATGCTCTTCAGGGATGTCTATAACTACTGTTATAACACCTTTAAATCTACCACGAACTTCAAAAACTTTACCCTTCATCTTTTTCAAGCCCCAAAGTTTCACCAAATTTATGATTGATAACTGTCTTAACCTCATCAGCTGTATAAACTTCTGCCTGTTTTAACTTAGCCATACCTTCACTAAGCAGCTTAAAGTTCTCTAGTATTTGAGTTTCTGATTTTTCATCAAGTGGTTCCCATACAACTTGAGGCACTTCTGTAATATCCTTACCATTTGCCTTTAAGTATGGTATGAAAATCTGGTTCTCTATTATATCAGAGCACTTCTCCTGATATGTTTTTATCTCTGCTGATGTCATAGTAAGTAATTCTGTTAAAGTAGCTCTATTTACCTCATTGCCAGCAGCAAATAATACAGCTTTAGGTATGCCAAATCCACCAGAAAGGTTATCCTGAAACTGGTCTATATGGGGCTTAATATCAACACTCTTACCCTTGATACCGATTAGCTCTATATTAATTTTTTCAGATGAAGCTAAGTGATTACTACGATTAAAATTCTTACCTATCTTTGTAAGCTTCTGTATATCAACTGATGTAGCACCATCTTTTTTGACATGAACAAAAGGAGAACCATGCCTAAACAGCAAAGTATCACTAGACTTTTCACTATTCTTTAAAGCTTTTATAGTTGACAAATTAGTTTCCATTAAACCTATGCCCTCAACATTGTCTGCTATTTGGTGAAATTTGAAATAACATATTTTTCTTGGCTTGTGAGAAGTCTTATCTTCAATGCCTGTTTTACTAATTACTTTTTGTACCCAATGTGTTATATAGCCTTGTGCATCCCATTTAGGCTTAAATGTCTTATAATCAGTTTCAGTATAACCTAAAATATTCTTGCCTTCTTCACGCTTAACTATAAACCCATTTTTATCCTTAATTATCTTGCCTTTTTCATCAAGCTTATTTTCATCATCCCATATAATCTCTTCTGGACCTTTACCAAAAGCAACAGCATGAAGACATCCTATAATAAACCACTGCTTAAATCCTGACATCTTTAATGTTATTTTTTCACACATCTCTTTTAACTTATTATCATCACCAACTATTTTAAAGCCTCTGCCCCAGAAACTAGCAGCCTTCAGATTAAGTCCTCTAAAAGCAGGACCATAGTTCCAGTAGTACCACTCAAGGTCTTTTATATCTGCTCTGCCTCGCTCTTTGTCATCTATTTCAAATTCAGTTGATGGTCCACTACCTACGGCAAAATCTCCTCGCTCATCCTCTTCTCGCCAATTAAATCGCTGAAGTATTTCCTTCCTAACTGGCATCTTTTTTGACCTCCTCTTTTCCTTCAGGCTTTGCTAATGTCTTCCCTTTAAGCTTATTCTGTTTTTTCTCAACCAGCTTACCAAACAAAGTTTTAATATCATCTACAATGGCTTCAATTAGTTCAGCACCTTCTTCTGGAGAGACACCTTTCATCCAAGCAAGATTTGACCATTGCTTGCCTAAGAATTCTAAAGTGTCACCATATTCTTCATTAACAATCTTGCTAAATTTCTTATCACGTTCTAGAATTTCAAGTAACTGTTTCTCCTGTTTTTCTGTTAACATCTCAGTCCACCTCTCTTATTTTATAATATATATGTTCAACTATATAATATTTTTGTATTTTTATCACATTCTACCTCTCATATCGTGATAACACTCATCCTTTACATCTAACCATAAATCATGACCTAACTCTCTCAAATTGCCTGTAAAAGTTAAGTCCTCATTCAGAACCTTTTTGCCTTCTTTTTCTATCTGCTTATTGTAAAACTTTAATGTGCTGTGCTTCCTTAATATGTCTGCTTTAATCATCATACAGCCCATCCCATTCTGAGCTATCTTCACAGGCTCAGGCTTTTTTTCTTTTACCCACTCTTCAGCCTTGCCACTTTTTATATCATCCTCAAAGAAATTGCAGGCAGGTCTTTTGGCATGTACACTATGTGCAACAAAGCACAAGCCACATTGTATATCTAAGTTACGCTTTAAGAACTTCTCTATTGTATTAGGAGGAGGAAATATATCACTGTCTACAAACAGCACATGAGTATAACCTGTGTGCTTTCTAATATAATCTAACGTGAGGTTTCTATTTTCAACAATCTTATCAAAAACAGAAGTGAATCCTGTCTTGCCTCTCTTTACCATAGCCTGAAAATAATTATGTGTAAAATTGCGAAGTCTTTCAAAGTTTTCAACTGTCTCTGAATTTTCAAACATCACAACATCATAATAACCTTTCATGAACATGATGTTTCCTAAAAATTTATCCTGGCAATGATAATTACTTTCACTTGTTATTATAGCCACTAAAACTTTAGCCTTCTGTTTACCAGAGGCTTCAATCCCTTGCCATCTGTCTTCTAATAATTTATTTTCAAATTTCATTTCATCTCACCTCTCCTGTCTAAGAGAATAAGGCATGGCAGAATTAGAAAATTCTTTTATTGGGGGATATTGACCACACCTCATTCTTTTCTCACCTCTTCCTCCCTAGTTAAAAAATGAAGAGCATTAAAAATTTTCTCTCCTTCACAAGGATTAACTTTTAAATCTCTATCATTTTTAAGATAACTATTTAGTACACCATCGCAGATAAATTCATACTTGCATTTTCTACATTCTTTCAATTCAGCAGAATTATTTACTACTGTGCCTCTGCCACAGCTTACTGCAAAACTTTTATCAGTAACATATTGAGCAGGCACATGATGCTGCAATGCAGGATTCCATTCTTTGTCATCAAAATAAACCTGACTAAATCCTACTATGTTTTTCTCAAACCCATCTGCAAAACAATAAGGCAAATACCTTACATTGGCTATAATGCCATTCGCCTCTAATGTCTGAACAGCACTTCTTAAATATAAAGCTAATTTATTCATAGGTGGCAAAAAATCAATATCCTTATCACTCCATTCCCCGAAAGGATTAAAATTGATAAAATTTACCTCTTGAGGCTTGTTCTTTAGGTTCACTATCCACCAAGCATAGTCTGAAAGATGTGTATAGTTGTGCTCAGTAATAGTACAGTTTAACCTAAAAGGCTTCTTAATCATCTTTAAATTCTCAACAACTTTATCAAAAGTAGGCTTACCCACCACCTTATTATGGTCTTCCTTTATGCCATGAATTGATATTAACCAAGAATCTCCTATTAAATCGTCCATCTCTTTTGTCATAGCAACACCATTAGTAATTACAGTGCTTCTAATGCCTAAGCTTTTACAAAACTTTAATATTTCTATAATGTTTGGATGAACTGTAGGCTCTCCTCCTGTAATATCAGTACTTTCTAGCTTATAATACTTAGACTGTACTATCAAATCAGCCTTTATACCAGCTAATTTATTCCAAGTTTTAGGCTTGAATTTATAATAACAGATAGAACAATCTACATTGCACTTATAGCCTATGTAGGTCACACCACGTTTTGTTACTTTATTTACTAGCATCTTTCCTCTTCCACTCCTTATTGAAAATCTTCTCACAATCCTTCAAACTTTTACCTTGGACAGTCAATGACTTCTCTTCTAAAACTTGTCCACTGATTGCCTTTTTTGTTTCTTTTCTAAAAATATATGGCATTCCATTATCGTCGACCATTCTTCTCTCACCTCAATAAAAATTTACTGCCTCAAGTATATTTATTTTTAAACTTTCACCTACATCTCTCACAATAACAGGATTGAACTTAGCTCCTTGTGGAGTAATCTCCCACCAAGCTCCTTCTCCTGCATTCAATGCTACGATACATACCATTTTTACCTTTAAGGGCAGTTAGCAACTGAGGAGATAAAAGTAATTAGTTCCTCTTCGTGCCGAACTACTTTCCTGGATGTTTTTTTCTCCACTGTGTATAACAGACAGCAAGCCTCTGCTTGTTGTCAGGATATTCTCCTTTAAGGTCACCCATACAGCGACCTATAAAAATCGACTCCTGCTCTTCAGGTCTTGGATTTGGTAATGGCATTTTGGTTCACCTCTTTCAAATATATCTTTCCTGTTTTAAAATCAAAATATTGTAACAGTTCTCCATTTAGTCTTTCCCAGCAAAACATTTCACACGCCCAAGTTTTCCCACATTTAAGACACAAGTCTTTTTTAATTAAAATCTGACTGTTTGCAGATTCAAAACTTCTGTCAAAAGTATTTTCGTAAGCCTTACCTGTCTTCTGGAATTCAGCTTCCAATGTTTTCAATCTTTCACTATGAAAAGTAACTTTACTGCCACAGCTAGGACACTTGTGAAAAGAAATTCTAAATTTATTTCTTAATTTATATTCTCCTCTCTTACCTTTCATAAGGTCTCCTACCTTAACTCGTTCAAATCCTCCTGTAGGAACTCTTTTCATTTTTTTAATATATCCTCCCATTGGTTCAAAACATTATCAAGTTCAAACTCTTTACAAGCTTCAATCCTATTTTTTATATTTTCAATTGTTAATTCTCTGAACTGCTTATCACTATACATTCTAATCATTGCTACCGCTAAATCTTCAGCAGACACTAAAGCCTGTTCTGATAAAGAATAATTAGTCTGCATAAGTTTAAGGTGTACTGTTATGCCACACTTAAACTTCTTTACAAAATCTGCTGGTGCCGAAAAGTCAGGAACAATAGCAGGCAACCCATAATAACTGGCCTCAAGAAGCGGTAATGAAAAACTTTCACCCATTGAAGCAGAGACATACACATCAGACATCTTATACAGAATTACTAGCTCGTTTGAAGACAGCATACTTCTATATTTACCCAAAGGAAAAATTACATCATTGCCAACCACTAGCCCCAGCATGCTACAACACATCAATAAATCTATGCCAGCTGTTGCTGCTGGGTCAGTAACACATATCAAAACTACATCTTTATAATTGTCTTTCACTATCTTGAAAGCTTTTAATACAGTAACAATATTTTTCTGAATTTGATTTGAAGCTACAACAATATAAACGAATTTATTTTTTAACACTTCAGACTTTGTTACATCTCCCTGAATCTTTGGCATTATAAAAGCATGTGGTATTATAGTATTATCAAATTTTTCAGCTTCCAATAACTTACTGACAAACGCAGATGGTGAAACTAAAATGTCTGGATGAACTAGCTGGTCTTTAATAATCTTAGACAGTGGAGCATTCTGTGCTGTGACATGATGAATCCATTTAAGTTTATTAGCCTTAACTATATTTGGAATGTTAGCAAACATCGGTAAATGGATATCACAGACAGTAATCAAATGAGTAATCTCAAACTGCTTAATGTACCAGTCTAAAACATCATAACTATCCTGAAATGGCAACTCATAATTGTTGGCAGGTATGCCTCTTGTCTGAAGTCCAAACACTTTAACATTATATTTACGCTTAATCAAGCCTTCAGCTAAGTACTTTACCACCGTACCATACCCAGTTGGCTGGTTTGGACTTGTGCCTATTATTAATATTTTCATTTTCATCCCATAGACTTTACTTCTCTGTAAATTTTTTCTCCCCACTTAACCATAAGTTTCTGTTCATTAGTATCAAGCAATTTATCAATACTGTCAATATCCTTAAATGTCTGATGAAAGCGGTGTATAATAAAAACATCTCGTGCTACTGCTAATTTAAAGCCTGCCTTTCTTGCTCTAATGCTAAAGTCTAAGTCTTCAGAATTGCCTGGATTGAATTGCTCATCCCACAGACCAACCCTATTTGCACAACCAATACTCATCATCATGCAGAAACTTATTAAAAACTTAACTTCTTCCTTATTATTGATATGTGCTACAAATTGCTGTCCTATAACTATGTCACTTACTGCTCCTACAGCACCAACGCCAGGAATAAAGCATTTAATCATATCCTGTAGCCAAGATGTGTTATTATATAACACCTCAGTATCGTTATCCATAATCAAGATATAAGGAGTAGGATGCTCAAATACATATTTCAGACCTGTGTTTGTAGCACTAACTGCTCCCATGCTTTTGCTATGAACAAACACAACAACATCTTTATAGTCTTCATGTGCCAGATAAGCCTTTGTGCCATCTGTACTACCATCATCAACAACAATTAGTCTATACAGTTCTTTAGGAGTATTAGCTATTATTGAATCAATACAACTCTTAGTAAGCTCCCAATTATTTCTACAGCGTATTATAATACTAACTTTTGGCTCCAAGTTGTTCCTCCTCCCTTGCTAAAGTTTTATAATCAACCACATTAACTTCTTCAATCATGCTTAATCCTCTAATGTTTTTCATACGCAAATTTATGTCACACTTTATGCATTTCAAACCTGCACACAATCCTCCATCAGCCATTTTAATACATTTTTGATTTAAATACATTCCCCTCCCTTTATCTGTATAGTCTTTATCCAACTGCAAAACCTCCATCATCATCTATCTTCTTCAAAGCTTTTTTTTGCTCCTCTCCCTTCTTAGCCTCTTGCTCTTTAAGCCTTTGCTTTTCTTTTTCAGGCATCTTAGCTATTCTTTCTTTTTTCTCAGTTTCACTTTCATAATGAGTAACCTTGCCGTCAAGAGCAAAATCATCAGTACCACCAGCACCTTCTAAATCAAGTAGGTTGAGCTGATATATACAATTAGCAATAGCGTCTGCCATATCATCATGTGTTGTTAAGCCAGTAGTTGGAGCTTCATATCTTATGTTAGCACCAGAACCTTTACGCCTCAAAGCTATTAATTCATTCCTTACTTTTTCATGTCTAGGCAATAACACTTCGCCCATATTTATTTTCTCTTTAAAAGTTTGATACATCTTCTGCTTATAGCCACCATCAAAAAAAGTTTCAAATATAGGCAAACCTTCAGCACCAAGACGTTGAATAGTTGAAGCTGAATACCTCTGGTCTAGTACTATCTTGTTGATGTTGGGATATTTTTCTTTCAGATACCTTATATGCTTTTCAACATCACTAATTCTCACTGGGTCATTCCTAGTGCCTTGCCAGTCATGCACATAGTCAATATGGACTCTATGGTTGATGTCAGAAAAACCCATAGCCAAAGAATAAGCATCATGTTTTAATCCTGGGTCTAATGACAAAACTCTTAAGCGTTTGTCTCCTACACTTACATCACGAATGTCAAGCTTTAAGCTACCATCAATCGCCTCTGGTGTAAACGCCCCACCAATAGCTTCAATAAACTTACCAGCCCAGTCCATTGTAGCCTTATCAGGGTCTCTTCTAAACTCTTCAGCTAGGCTCTCACGTGTAATATTAGGATTCATTTCCCAAGTAGCATACTGCTTAACCAATTTACGCTTAGAGCCTTTTGAAAAATTATAATGTGAATAAAACCAGCTACTATTATCAGAAGGACTTGATAGGATAAAGCTGTAGCCCCATCCTTCAAAAGGCTTTATGTTAGGAAACAACGCATCATAAGCATCCTTTGAAGTTATCCTATTATTGGTATCGTGAAACCAAGCAAGCTCATCAAATGTTACACTAAAGCACAGATAACCTAAACTGCTTATGCTACGTGAAGACTGGGCTTTCAATATTAAATTGCTTTCAGTGTTTGGTATTTTAAACTTTATATCATCTGCCGTAGCACCACTCTTAAACATTTGCAGAAAGGGACTTAAAGTTACTATACCTTTAACCTGATTAAGATACACATCACGACTCTGGTTCTTCCCAGCACAAGTATTAAGTAGAAACACATCTTGGGGAATTATCTTAAAGTGTTTAAAAAAGTTTTCTATTAATATCAATTTGTAAATCAGAATAAGATTCATAACAGCAATCAGAAAAGTTTTGCCGCCTTTCTTACCACACACAAGCATGCACTCTTCATACATAGGCTTGCCGTCAGCAGCCTTGCTAAAAAATTCTTTTATTATTTCTATCTGCTTAGGTCTCAATTCCAAATTGAAAACATCAGTAGCTATGGCTATCTCGTCACGATTAGCAGCCCTGTGACTTGCTAACAAAAAGTCAGTATCATCTTTTAGTTCCATCTTAACTTGCCCAATAACCTACTTGCCAAAGCTTTAAGGTGATGTCTCTGTGAATAATTTTCTTAACGCCTGAAATATTTTTTATTAAATTCTTTGGTAATACTTTTTCCATCTTGCTCTGTTCCGACTTCATCTTCAATATGTTTTTTTAAATGCTTTGTATGCTTACTGATAGCATCTGCTATAAGCTCTCCCTGTGGCTTTGTGGCATCAGTCTGAACAAAGTTCTTGCTGCCACAAGTACATCTCAGCTGGTCTTTGTCTTTCAATGCCTTCCACCAGACCAAGGCGGCAGGATTCTTTGGGTGAAGCTTTTTGCAGACAGCACATCTCAGATTTATCAAAGCCCTCCAACCACCCTGCCTATCAACCAGGTGAAGCTTTTTTAATTCATCTCTTAGATGAATCCTCTGCGAGACGCTTGACACTCTTTATCACCCTTTCTATATTATTAAGCTGGTTCTTTACTTCTGCCATCTGTCTGCTCAATGCTTGCAGGTTCTGCTGGTGCAGGTTCTGGTTTCTCTCCAATCTTGTTAACTGTTGTTGGGTTATCATCTTCTACCTCTTTTATTAAAGCTTTAAGTTGCTCTATGCTAATGCCTCGGATTTCCTTTCCAGGCGGTGCCACAATAAAAGTAAACCCAGACTGTATTTTACTAAGTATCCCCATCAACCTAGGCACATCGTGGCGGTCTCCCCCAACTATATTTACAAACACAATTTTTTTATTCTCCATCTCCATCGCTCCAACCGTCAACCATAAAATAGTCTGGGTTTGAATGTATCAAGCTTCTGACTTCGGTCATATCATCATCAGTGAATGGCGGGTAAAACTCTTTTGTGAGCCACCATATTAGGCTATTATCAGCCTTGCCACTTACATCAAAATCGGCAGCCTCATCACCATACACCAATATACCGACAGGCTCTATCATTACAAACGCCCCACGTCTCCAATAATGCCCCTAAGCTTTTCGACAGTTGTGCTAGCGTCGTTCATCACCTTAGTTGTAATTTTCTTTAAGCGTTCTTTCAAAGCCCCAGCAATTAATTCTATCTGAGCTAGGTTTTCAACCGCAGCTGTTATCTCGTCAATCTGTTGCTCTGGCTCCAACCCATCATCATCTCTTGGCTCTGGTGTGGTTGGTCCTTTTGATACTTCTCCCATCTTCTCTCACCTCGTTTTTTAAAATCTTGCCACAGTACAGCTGTTGTCAAGCTCTTGCACTATTGCTTTAAAATCATTTCTCACAGCCCTCAACTCTGATATCATCCTCTCACCGTCAGCTGATGTGTTCTCAGGACGTACCTCATTAATAGCTTTATCAATTGACTTTAATGCCTCCTGAAGCCTGACTATTGTTACAGGGCTTATCATTTTCCAGCACCTGCTGCTAAAGCTGCTGATGCCTGAGCTGTTGTTGGTGTTTGAGGTTTGGTCAATACTTTAGCTAGATACTCAAGCTCACACTTCAGACAGCAGAAATGTTTCTCTTTTTTCTCTAGTCTGATATGACCAGTTCCTGTCTTGCTAGGAATCTGAGTGTTTAACTCGTAAAGAAAGCACCAGCCTGCGTCATAAGGGAAAGCTTCGTGCTCTCCTATGTGTATCCCGTGCTCTTCGCAATTATCACAGGTGAACTTGGTTGTAGATTCTTTCATGTTTAAATCCTCCTTGTTGTGTGACGCTGTTTAAAGGCGTCATACTTAATGTTGAGGAAGGCTGGATTTGAACCAGCACCTCCTGGATTATGGTCCAGGTATTCCACCAAGGGAACTCCTCCCCATATGAGCTTCAGTTCAGCTTTAGTCAACTTTAGGAAAATTTTTTTACAACGTCGGGCTTGATGACATCAATTAATTCCCTGAAATTCCTAAAGTCCCTATAGTCGAACCGCACCTCCTTTATTTTCACGCTGCGTTTCTTTCATGATTATTTGAAACTGGTGTATCACTCTTCTTGGCAGGCGTCGTATCAATCAGCTCCTTCTGTATATGAGCGTTAATGCCAGGAAATTTTCCCTCAGCGTCCACCACCAATTGTTTTAAACTATTGAACTGATTCTCTATATTAATACTATAATATGTAGTCCCAGTTGTTATCTGACCAAGCACCCTAGCCCTTACCTCAGATATCTTAGCAGACTCTGCCACAATATCCTTAACCAATTTTAAATTAGCCTGTAGTAATTTTATGGTATCATCATCAGGATTTTCTGACCTGTCCTCAATTTTCTTAGTCAGGGTCTGCGTTTTTTCAAGCACCTCAGATAAAACAGAGTCTACCTTTTCCCACTTACTGATAAGCTTATAGTCAGACTGGGTCACCGCATTTCTGAAGCCTGCAGATAGTGCCTTGTTCTGCTGTGTGACGTTCTTTAAACTCTTGAAGAAGTTATCAACATTGGTAGCATTTATATCAACGTCAGGCTGTAGCTGATTAAGAGCGTGTGCTATCCTAGTACTGCCGAGCCCCTTAGCCTTCAGCTCAAGGGCTTTACTTGTTAGCCCCATCTTCTCTATCTTGGTTCTGTATAGCGTATTGTTGTTGCCCATAAGCGTTACACACCTGCTGTATGCAGATGTGGTCTGAGTATTATTGACTGGTGATAAGTTTGTGCCGTTGAGTGTGTGTGCTGATGGCTGAACTGCCTGTATCGTCCCACATGGGCTCTGCCCTATTGGGAATTGAAGGAATTGTTTGAGGATAGACAAATTGAATAATAGTAGCCATATCACCATATCTCTATCCTAGTATACACAAACTACAAAAGTGTAATTACTAAGCTTTACCTTTAAGATAGGACAGACTTGTATATAAAGACTTATATATTGGGGTATATATACCCCAACCTATAGCTCCTAGTCTACAACATGGGTCAGCCCCCTACTATTCAATAGTAACAGCACAAAAAAAATCTTTAAGAAATCCTAAACAACTACACACTATATACACTAATGACCTATATACTATACTATATAGATAGGTTTTATTGTTCTCCTCTCCTTCCCGATTTATTAAAGTTAATTGGGAATTACCTTAATTTTTTTTCATTTGTTTTAATTTTTTTTATTTAAATAAATTTAAAAATATTCGTTTTCATTGCCATATAAACTATATACTCAAGTATTATATATTAACAGTATGGATACTAATATTAACATATGCTTCCGAATGGAAGCATATCTTTATTAGTATTCAATCTTTAAGGTACTTTTTCACACTCTCCCCAAACTAAGCCTCTGTCCCAGTACTTTAAACTTTTATTAAAGAATTATATATATTTTCATTTGCTAAAGCAACTGAAAATATATATAACCTTTTAATAATATATACTTTTTAATATAACTAAATGGATATATATACTCTATCATAGTAAAATATATATACTAGTCCCCCTTTTAGTCTTATACTCGAGCTGTGCCAAAGGTGTGGCTGGGTGGAGGAACTAAAAATGAAAAGTGTAAGTAAGATTAAAGTTTGTGGCTTTTGCGGAACTAAAATACCGCTTAGGACTTGTGATGAGTGTCACGAGTTGGTGCCAGCACCAGAGCTTACCCACGTAATTCATGTGGATAAAACAGAGCAAAAATTGTGTAACCATTGTGAACGCCTAAGCTACGGCAAACACGTCTATGACCACAGCTTAAAAACTTTTAAAGTTTTCAACGAGCGTGAGAAACTTCAACACATTCACGACAACCCAACATTTGCATACCTATATATAAAGCAGCTCCTAGCTCAAGGATAGGGGCTTAATTAAAAAAAGGTGAGAGAAGATGGAAAAAGAAACTTTTGAAGAATTGCCAATCGGTAAAATAATGGTTCTTTCTAGTAGTGGTAAAGCAGTCCCACTAACCATAGAAGCTAAAATAGACAAACACCATATCATGGTGGTCAACGACTTAGCAGCAGATTCAACTGATGACCTTGCTGGTTATAAACTCTATGTTAACACAACCATAATAGACAGCCTTGAAATAGCTCCTGAGTGGGTACAAGAGCTATATGGAGTGCCTGACAGTAAATGTCCAAAGGGGTGTGCCTGAATGAATCAAATCTCAAAAGACATTCCTGATTGGGCTTCAGATATATACACAGACCCTGCAATTGCACTACCTTTTGGATATGATGTACTTGCTGAAGGAGAAAGTGATAGCTACGAAGACAATCAAGAGTGCATTCAATCCCAATTAGTTGCAAGATATTTATTTAAAAAGGGGTGTGCCTGATGAAAGACGGAGTTTTAACTAAAGTAAAGGACAAGATAAAGGAAGTTGAGGTATGGCAGGGAGAGGGAGGAAGACCAAAAATAACCTCAGCAGAGCATTGGAAAGTAGTAAACAACTACTTAAAGTGGATAAAGCAATTGTTAGAGTGATATGATGGCTGAAGAAAAAGGAAAGATGTTTAAAAAATTAATTGAATCTAAGGAAAAAGAAGAGAGTGAATTCTGTGAATTTGTATCTCAAAAATGCAATGGTGTATGTCCCAATGGTGTCTGTTCTATAAGCCAAGTAATCATTTGTGACAACCCTAAGAGAGAGGAATCATCAATAGAAAAAACACACCCGAGTCTGAAAGGGAAAGAGTGTGATTGCAAAAACCGCAAAGTTATAGAGAAGAATCATCCATATAGACAGGAAATACTCGATATATCAGAGTCGGACAGAAAGCATCAAATAAACTCAATGGGGAAGTTATCAGAACAGAATGCATATGGTGAAATAGTATCACAATGTCAAGACTGTGGGAAAGAATTACCAATAATATGTATGCACGGTGGAAGCATGTGGTTATGCAGACCATGTAAGGAACTATTTTTATTGGAAGAACACACACTAGACAAAGAAGTAGTAAGAGATGTTCTTCTTAAAATAGCAAAAAAAGAAAGAAATGATTTAAGTGCTGGAAGACCAGGCAGATTTTTAAATGAGCCTACTTATTGCTGGGAAGCATTAAAGGAGCTGAATATAAAATGATAGGCAAATACAGACTTGGTGAAAGGGTTAGAGTGGATATGGATGTGAAAGTTGATTATCCTGCTGTTGGCATTATCACCAATGCAACAATAAGATTAGGTAAATATTTTTATAATGTTAAGTTTGACAGGGGATTGGTGGAAAAACCACTTTATTCACAAATCTATAGCTTGGCTGTTTATGAAGACAGACTTCATCCAGAGGCTGAAGAATGAAATTCGGAATAGCAAATCCTTGCTGTAGATGTGGGACGCTGACAAAAAATGTTAAATGGATTAAAGGACAGCAAAAACCTATTTGCAAAAACTGCGAGAAAAAGGAGCTAAATATAAAATGACAGCACACAGTAAGACTGATGGACATGATATTTATCTTGATAAAGATAAGGTTTGGCGTTATACCAGTAGCAATGAAATAGTTGAATCTAAACATGTCTTGATGACCTGTAGTCTTTGTAAGAAACGTAGAGCACAAGTAAAATTGTGCAAGAGAAGACCATACAGCGGTCGTGGGATGGTTGCAGTTGATAACTGCATTTCAGGCTTAGTTCAATTATTAAATAATCATGGTGTCCACACGCTTAACAGCTGCTGTGGTCATGGCACTCAGCCAGGAGAGATATGGATAGAGCAAGATGGTAAAGAAATAATATTAAAGCTAAATAAGAAGGTGAAATAAATGAAACTAAACCAAGAACTTTGTAGTGATGAGCAGCCTTATGCTGCACGTTTTGCACACCAGCTATATTTAGAAAATAAATACACCCACAGACAGTTAAGCATAATGAAGCAAGAGAACTTGAGGGTTGCAGCTTATGGCAAAAAATTCAGCATTAATAGTATTCAAGCTGGCATAAGAGGCAACTGCGGGTATTGTTTTAAGTTTGACTGCACAACTGGCATAACCTGCCCTTTAGCTAAAAAGGGACACAATAAGTGTCATTGTGCAACTAATGACTTTTATGCTGCTAGAGATGATGTCAAAAGCAAAAAGGAATTTTTAAAGCATCATAAAGCTTGGTGTAAAGCAATTGGACTATGGCAGAGGGGATGGAAATGAATGAAGAAGACTTAAAAAAAGGAGATGTGCTAATTAGTGAAGAGTACCCTGCTGTTAATCTTGGTATTTTTGACCATATACAAGATGATAAATTTTATTTCTATAAACACAATAGGCTTGACTGGTCATGGAAAAAGAACCTCAAAGATGTGACAGTAAAAGATAAAAAAATTGTCTTAACTAAGGCAAACATTGAGGGAGATGAAGTTCTTAAAAAATTTGTAGCTAGTCTTGAAGCTAAAACAGATAAGAATTATAAGGCTGAAGCTATGAAAACCGCAGACGGGTTCGCTATATATATAACAGACATTACACCAAAGACATTGAGTGATAAGATAATATTGTCTAAAAGTAGTTGTGGTACAATTGAGAAGATTAAAGTAATATGTGTAGAAGACGTCAAACAGTCAATAAAAAAAATCTTTGACAAGATTGATGTTAAGCTAGAAGACCCAAGAATGGTTCACGCTTCAAAGGCAAGCTTCCTAATCAGTAGAGCAATAATTATAGAGGAGATAGGCAAGGAGCTGATATAAATGGATTTTGAAAAAGCTGTAAAAGAAATGGATAAAGGAAAAATTTGTGAAAACAATACAGGAATGAAGTATAGAATTGACTGTGGTGAATTGCAGTATTTTTCTACTAATGATGGGTGGAAGAAATCTCATACTTGGTTAATTAAACATTTTGAATCAAATTGGGAAATAGTTGAAGAGAAAGAAGATGTAAAGTGTATCTTTGGTATAGATATTGTCACTGACACAAAGATACCTAAAGGCACAATAGCAATGGGTTATAAAAATCTTGATGGCTCAATAACCATAGGTAGCTTTGTAAAAGTTCCAACAGAAGAAAAGCCAGACTTCGTTTGTAATCACTGTGGTATCTGTGTTGAAGAAAAAGATATGGGAAATAAATGCCCTCGTTGCTTTGGGTGGCTATATGATATGGACTGTAGAGTGAAGAAAGAGACTTTGAGTGATAAGATATTTGGTGTTCCTCAAAAATTAATACCAGAAGATGTCAAACAAGCAAACAAGGAGTTTATTGATTGGTTAGATGATGATTCTATTGGTAAAAGTAAGGATTATTTTTTAAGAAAAGCAAAAGACATCTATGGAGATGGGTTAATATAAAATGATTGACTACATCGCTGCTGTCTTTACAATTTTTGGCACTTGGCTTCAATCAGAAGGCAAAGTAAGGTCTTTAACATATAGTTTCATTGCTCTATTTATAGGCAACTTGTTTTGGGGATGGTTTGGTCTAGCTAATAAGATATGGGGCTTAGTGCTAACATCAATTGCATTTGGTTTCTTAAACACAAGAGCATTTTTAATATGGAGGAAGAAAAAATGAAAGACAAAGAATTTCAAGAACTGCCAATTGGTAAGGTTTTGATATATGATGCAGGTAAATTACAGCAGATAGAAGTGAAGTTTGATAAAAATAAAACTTTTACAGTTGAAGATGATGTTTTAAAAGAATATTCTTTTGGTAATGGTGATGCAGGAGAAATTGTGGACTATATAGATGAATATGATGTAGGATATTTAAAAGAGCTAAGGGTTGCTCCTAAGTGGGTGCAAAAACTATATGAGGTGCTGAAATGAAAATTGCAGAAGCATGTAAAAATTTTGTCGAAGGCATAGACGTTCAGAGAAAAGGGCTAAAGCTAAACATTAAAGACGGTAAGCTAAGATTGGGAGCGTGTAACCTTCTGAATAGTGAAGACATCAATGCAACAGACTGGGAATTATCAAAACCTGGTGAGCCTACAAAGGCTGATTTAGTAGACACCACATTCAACAAAATTTGGCAGGCTATAAAAGGCTGGGACATTAGACGCTCTGGTCCAGAAGGCATAGCAGATGCTACTGGTACAGATGTGATGACAATACTGAATGCAATTAATGCAAAAGATGAAGCTCCTAAAGAAATACCACTAAGTAGTAAGGTGACACACTTTTTATGCCATGCTAAACAAAATCAGATTATCGTAATGGGTAATCCTAATCAAGAGATGATAAACAAGCACACAAGGCAGGGCTTCTGTTATGAGGAAGACATCATAACAGCTAATAAGAAATTTCTTGCACATCTAAAAGCAGGATGTTTTTATGGGAATTTAGATAGATGCCTTTATATCAAACAGGTAGAATCTGCTATGAATAAGTTTTATGGAGGCTTGATTTAAATGGAAATAAAAAACTTAAAGAAAGGAGACATATTTAAGAGTGAACGATATAAGCATATTGACAATACACAGTTTGACCATTTAGAGATGGATAGTGATAGAATTTATTTTAAGAAAACTGATGGCTCATTAGAATGGTTTGGTACATGGTGCATTAGAGATGGTACAGTTACAGTAGATAACAAATCACCTATTATAACAAGAGGTAAATTACAAGATTATTTTAATGAGTTATTAGTTGGCATTGATACTTTAGCCAAAGCAAAGGAATCTAGTCTAAAGAAATGGACTTATATACTAATTAACTATGATAATATTGGTTGGTCAGATAATATTCGTAGTGTAATATGGAATGAATGTGGATTATGCAGATATGTAAACACTGATACTGCATTTTCTTGTGACTTAGTTTGTGGTGATTTATATAATAATTGTAAAGGGAATGGCATATCTCGTAGGATAATTGATGCATTAGATAAAAATAAAGCACCAGATAAAGAAGATATAATTAAGTTCATATCATGCATAGCAGAGGTAGACATTCTTGACAGACATCAAACAGTCAAGCCTCAATTACCAATGGCAGAAAAGGCTTTAGAACTTGCTAAGATAGCACACAGAAACCAGACACGTAAGTTTAGTGGTGAACCTTACATCATGCATCCAATAAGAGTAGCTGTTAAGTTTAATGACTTCTATAAGGCAGTAGCTTTGCTCCATGATGTAATAGAAGACACACGTTATACTGCCCCACGAATGATAGAGTACGGTATACCTGAAGATGTTGTGAGAGTGGTTGAGGTTCTTTCAAAACGTGATGGTGAAAACTATACTGAATTCATACTACGTATAAAGAAAGACACAAGAGCTACAATCGTCAAGAAGGCAGACATCAGAGATAATCTAAGAGACTGCCCTGAAGGCAACATGAAAGACAAATACCGCTTAGCCCTGATGGTGCTTGGATGAAAAAACTAAACCTAAGCACAGCAGCTAATCTATATATATCAAATAGAATAGCTTATCTTGAGCGTGAGATTATTAATATTGAGTGTGACCTCAATCATCGCAAAGGAGAGCTAAAGGTTATTAAAGAAATTAAGACTAAGTGGGAGGCTGTTTCAAAAGGCTGTAAGGTGTGCGGTAAACCAGCCAAGTATGAAGAATATAGCCCAGATGGACCACCTCATTATTTTTGCACTAAGGAACACCATAAACAGTATACAAAAAAGATGAACAAAAAAGGGCTATTCTGGTTAGCAGGACCATTGAGGAGAATTTAAGATGAAAATAATTAAACTTAAAGTTCAGTATTATGAACAAAGAATGATGGTTGTAAAAGGATTGGCAGAGAGCGGATATAAAGTTTCTGTCAAGAAGGAAAAAAGAAGTGGATTAGGTAATGATGTTTATTACGTAATAGTTGAAGGTGATATTGAATGAAAACTCTAAATGACCTAAAAACATACACCAAAGATGACATAAGTAGAAAGGACTTCATAGGAATAGCATTACAGACCAGAACCAAAGAGGCAAGTAAAAAAGGCTTAGCCTGCAAAGTTGATATGAGTCCTACATTTATCTTTTATCAAGGCTTAAGAGAACTGGCAATTAAGCATGTTAAAAGATTAGAGAGTTATAAAAAACTCTATGCAATTGGAATGACGGCAGAAATGATTGAAGGGATTAGAGAGGCAAATATAAGAGAACAAGCAGTTGCAGATTGGATTAAAAATTTCTTTAACATAACTGAATCGGAGATAAAAGATGCCCAAAGGAAAATATAATCATAAACACTTAGTAGGAAAGAGAAGTAATAATTGGAAAGGTGGCAAATCAAAAAGAAAAGATGGATATATTTTAATTTGGTGTCCTAAACATCCTTATGCAAAAAATGGTTATGTATCAGAACATAGATTAGTGATGGAAAAACATCTTGGAAGAGTATTGCTTCCTACGGAAATTGTGCATCATATTAATGGTGATACAGCAGATAATAAAATAGAAAATCTTAAATTATTTTTAAATAATGGAGTCCACAGGAATCACCATAAACATAAAAAATCTCAAATGGGCAGTAATAATCCAAATTGGAAAGGTGGATTAACTAAAAATGTAAAGAAATATCACAGAGATAGATATTTGAGAAAGAAGGAGGAACTAAAATGACTGAAGAAATGCCAATTCATAAGAAGTGTAACAACTGTAAAGGCTTGATGGAGTATAATAAAGAACTAATGGTTTACAACTGTCTTGATAGAAATTGTGAAAATAATAAAGACAAGAAACCAGCACCAACTTTTGATGGTGTTGTTGAGCAAGAGCCTAAAGGGAGCGGAAACAAGATTCAGATTAAACAGAAGACAGCAATTGTTGAAAAAATTGCTCCTGACCAGCCCAAAGAGCCAAGAACAGACAAAGCTTACTTAGCAGGAGCAGGCAAATCAGAGCGTAAAGTTAAGCTTAAAGACTTAACAAAAGATTCCACTTATCAAAGTAGCCCCTTGATAGCAAGTATACTAATGACCACAAATGATAGCTCTTACAGCAATGGCTTAACGTTAGCTGAGGCTAAAAGTCTTAATGAACAGCTTACAGCACTATTGAAAAAAATTAATGATGAGGTGAAAAAATGAAAATTAAAGGCAAGATTATAGCCTTTGCAACTCCAGAGGGTGATTTAAGGAATATAATTAGAAAAGGTAATGCTATTGTCATTCAGCTAGATAATAAGAATGATAGCGTTCCTGTTGGAGCTAAGGCTACTGTTGAGGTGAAAGACATTGGCTGAATATAAAATTAACTATAAACCAAGACGCTTCAGAGAAAATCAATATCTGTTGTTTGAAAAAAGTATAGCCAAAATAAATAAGATTAACAACGGTACAATTATCATGAGGAAGTTTACAAAAGGTACAACACAGCATGGTTATGACTGGCAGCATAAGGTAAGCTATAATTATCTTGAACGGTTATATCAAGAGCACAAAGTAAGAATTATACCACCTCTTGAAGTGCTGAAGCTATTACTAGCAAACTTTGAGGGCTGTATGCCAATAAAGGATGTGAAAGAATGGTAAATTTAACAACCCAAATAATGTATCAGCTTTTTCAAAATGAGCACATTAAGTATTTCCAGAATGCAGATGTTGTAGACAGACTACTTTTAAAATGGGAATGTGATACAGGAACTTTTATACTGACACTAGGTTCAGAAGACTCAGGAGAAGAAATACCATTCAGGGTGGTGCGTACAAAAGAAGAAGTTATAAAAATAATGAGGATGTTAGGATGTTAGAAGTAGACTGCTCTAACTTTACACCGTGTCCAAGGTGTGGTTATCAGCCAATAAGCCTAGTAACAAGTGTAATTCATTCAATTGAGGGGTGTAAAATAGATGGGCATTCCAACTAAGATAAATAAAGTAAAATATATAGCTCCAAGAGGAAACAGAGCTAAAAGATGCAATTGTGGCAAAGTACTTAGAAAAGACAATAAGAGTGGATTATGTGGTTATTGTTATGAGACAGGAAGAAAAAATTTGCACCAATCAGAGCATAGAAAAGAAGAATAAAAAAATAAACAAAGGTGAGAAAAAATGATAGGATTTAATGAATACCAGCGTAAGGCTCAGGACACAGCTGTGTATCCTGTAATTAAGGAACTCTTTGTTTATCCTGCAATGGGTTTAGCAGGAGAGGCAGGAGAATTGCTTAATAAGATTAAAAAACATTTCAGAGATGGCACACCAATGCCTTTACTGACCCAGCAAGTCAAAGACGAGCTAGGAGATATTTTGTGGTATGTGGCAACGTTAGCTAAAGAATTTGGTTTACAGCTAGACCTTGTTGCTGAAGCTAATCTAGAGAAGCTTGCTAAAAGAAAAGCCAAAGGCACAATACACGGCAGTGGAGATAGTAGATAAAAAATATTGAGGTGAATGGAATGGAAAAAGAAGATGTTGAGAGATTTGAAAAATTAGGCTATCAAAAACTAGCACTAGTAGAATTATTAGGGCACATAAAAAAAGATGAAGCTGAACTTTGGAAAGAAGTAAGAAAAAAATATAAGTTAGACCCTAAAAAAACTTACACACTTAAATCAAAAACAAGAAAAATCATCGAGGTGATATAAATGGAAAAACTTAAAGTAGAGGGAGTAGAAAGAAATGATATTGTGAGGAAGATTAACGAGCTAGTAGAGAAGACAAATAATGCAGTACAGCCTCCATTAGATTGCGAAGAGAATAAAATTGAAGAGAGCCTAAAGTGTATTGAAGAAAAAACAATAAAGCTTGGTGAAACACTAGACACAAGACTGACTTTGCTAGAGCATGAAGTTGCTAAAAACCTACTAACCTTTCATCTGTCAGCACCAAACATAAACAAAGAAGCAATTCTTAAAAGCTTCAAAGAGTTAAGTTCTGTTGAGTTTATCAAGCAGCACGGCATAAAGGTGAAGTAAGATGGGTGTGGAAACAAAACAGGCAATTGATTGGTCATTAAATTTTGGAGAGGCAGAAGACAGTGTTGCTTTGGAAGAACTTAACAATGAGTTAGCAGAACTAGGCATTAATTGTGAAGTGTCAGACAAATGTGACGCTGATAGTAGGACAATAACATTTAAAAAAGTAGACAGGTGAAGTAAGAATGAGATTCAAAGGAATCATTCCTGAGGTGAAGTTGAGTGAAGTAGACCCAACTGCTTTTACTGTTGATGTTTTGTCTACAATTTCAGATAAACTTAAACCATATCCAATTATAGCAGTTAATACAAGTGGTTTATTTAATGGCACATTGGGTATTTTAAAGTACATAAGAGACAAGCATCCTAAAAAATTCATCATCAGGAAAGATTTCATTATGATACCAAGACAGATAGAGGAAAGCAAACAAGCAGGAGCTGATGCGGTATTAATCATCAGAGAAATGCTACATGAAAATCAATACAATATATTGATAGAGGCTTGTAAGAAATATAAAATTACACCAATTGTTGAAGCAGGAATCAGAACATCAGGTTCTAATATAATAATGTTTAATTCAAGAAACCTTAATACTTCAACTTTTGATAAGGCATTAGCTGAAAGAAGATGTAAAGCATTTAAAGCAGCACACTATAATGTAATTTATGCCTCAGGAGAAAATTCAGACAGAGTTATTAAAGCAGGAATTGCAGACGCTGTACTAATAGGCACAGCATTTATGAGAGATGAGCTAAAGTGACAGTCACACTACATAGTACATATTTAAAAATATGGGATGCTCTGAAAAAGTATAATTCACTTACTGTTATGCATCTTAATAAGATTACTGGGTTAGGTATGCGAAGAATAAGAAATATTTTAGAGACACTAAAATGTATGGAGTTTGTTGAGTCTGTGCGTCATAAAAATCAACAGTATAGATGGAGCATAAAAAAGAGGTGAAATAAAGTGAATAAAAAAATATCAATATTTTTAATCTTGGGCTTGTTTATAGCTTTATCAATTACAGGAATGGCTTTGGCTCAAGCCTTAAATTATAACCTCAATGTTAAGGTAACACCAATTGATAGCAATATCACAAAGATTTATCATGTAGAGACTACAGGCAGTATGAGACCGCTAATTGTTGAAGGAGCTGAAAGCGAGTTTATAGTAGTTCATGCTAATGATAAGCTACACGTCGGTGATGTAGCTATATATAAGTGGAAGAATAAACTTGTGCTCCATAGAATTGTTTTCAAGACAGAATTACCTAATGGTACTTATTATGTATTTAAGGGCGACAATAACTTATATCCTGACCAAAGGCTAGTACCACACAGTGCAGTTAAGCATTTATTGATAAGTGTGAGGTATGATTGAGATGAAAAACAAGGAAACAATAGCAAGAGTAGAACTGAAATCAATAAGACCAACTTATAAGTACTTAATCATAATATTATCAATTATAGGAATTGTTTTTATTGCAAATGAATGCACGATAAAGACAAATACAGTAAACAATCTAAATAATATATCTTGCAATGAAACATCAGATACTCCATTGTTTTTTATATATGATGATTTCGAAATACAAATCGAGCTAGATGAATTGTGTAATATGATAGATGAGGTGACACAATGAAATTTATACCAATAGAAGATGCAAGAGGAAGCAAGTGGAGAGACGAAAACAGAACTATAGATGATGATGTATGTGATGAAGTAGGTATATTGATGGAGAGAAGAAATCCTGTAAGATTTAGAGAAGCATTAGATGTAATATTAACAGTTGCCGACTGCTTGGTTTATGAGGGCAGACTGACAGATAAGGCATATTGGAATTATTGTGAAGTTTATAGGATGGTAGCAAGTAGTTTTAGGGTATTGTATCCTGTTTGCCTGTGGAAAGAATTAAGCAGAAATGACGATTCAACTACTTTCCAAGAACCAAGTGAGAGAGCAGAACAATGTCTTGCTTGTCCAGGCTATGGAGTTCAGCTTGAAGGAGCTAATTGTGAAGCATATACAGGAGGAAAATAAAATGATGATTGAATTAAAAGATGTGTTAATGTGGGGCTTGGCTATAATTGTTGTGATAGTCTTAATATTTGGAGGAGTTAAATACAAAAACAGTTTATACGAACAAGGAACACAAGATGGAGCAGCGTATGTAATTAATGAGGTTTTGAAGTTTGCTACAAACTGCCAGCAGATGCCAATAACACAAGGCAATGTAACAATAAACTTATTACCAATTGAGTGCATAAATCAGAATTGTATCAAGCCAGAATGTCTAGGGTAAAGTATTGTCCAGCAGATTGCAGGACTTGTAAGCATTCAATGAAGACTGTAAAGGTAATATGCGAAGGCGTTTGGTCACATAGGAAAACAATATGTAAAGAATGGGAGGAGAGAGGATGAAAAAAATAATTTGTAGTTTGTTGCTACTATTAATAGTAGCAGGATGTGCACCACAAGAAGCAAATACCTATTATAATCCAGAAAAAGAATTAGTATATCAAGATTCACATATTAAGGACAAATATGATGTAATTATTAAGGCTGAAGAGCCAGAGCCTGTAATTGATGTCAAGCAACTTACACTGGCTGAGCAAAAAATGGTTTTACTGGAGCAAATGCTGAATGAGTATTATACTGTTTTATTTGTTAAGGATGGACTGTCTTATTTGACTGTAACCATGAAAACAGTTGATGGCAATTATCTAGAAATAAGGTCTCAGGTTGCATTTGCTTTCGGAGCAATGTATGGCATTGGTTTAGATAGAAAACAGTATACAGTAGGACTGAATAACAAAGGAGTAAATGCACCTCTTGGTGGTGAGATTTGTGTATGGGTAATAGAGGCAAAGATGATTAAACTTGCAACAGAAGGATTAATATCAGATGATACTTTTTGGGAAAATGCTTATGTATGCTGTGATGAGGAATGCTAATAAAAAATGAAATATACATTAGGCAGAAAGGTAAAGGCGTTTGCAGGCAGAGGCAGTAGGGTTTACAAGCCATCTAAAAAGAGGGTTGTATGCTCTGAGCGTCCATTTCCTGATGATTGTCCTGATAATGGTGTGCCTTGTAAGGCTTGTGGCAATTGTCCGCATCGTAAAATAGATAAACCTGAAATGCTTATCCCTGAAGAAAAGATTAAACCAGCACAAACAGGTCAGTTACAGCAAGATTTTAAAGAAAGCTTAGAGAGATTAAGAGAATGATATGTCCACATCTTAAATATTTTGTTGATAGGCACGGTAAAAGCAGGATGAAGTGCAAAAAAATTAAAGGCGTAGTAACACGATGTGTAGGTGCTGATGACTGTGAAGCATATAAAAATATCACAAAGGTAATAAAAAAACAGGTGAAGCAAAGATGAAGTGCCCAAGCTGCGGTAAAGAAGGCTGCTCTTACACAGACAGAAGTGAGAAAATAATTGAAGACAAGAAAACAAAAAACAAAATAAAAAGCTTTGAACGTAAATGTGCTGTGCCTAAAAAAGACAGACCATCAAGACAGCACAATAAAGCCAAGTGTAACAAGTGCGGATGGGAGGGAGAAATATAATGTTTGAAATAACAGTTAGACCAACACAAGGACCATTGCCTATTATCAAGCTTGGTAATTTTGGTAAGATAACATTTGAGCAGATAGTAACACTTACCAACGACAGCATAGTAGCAATACCTTACTTTAAGAGCGATGAAAGTATCACAATATCGCTAAAAACAATAAGAGATTTGGAAAGACATAATGTTACAGGAATGATGAAGACTGAGATAATCTATGCCTTGAAAAGTATGCAACAGCAGCTTGAAAGAGTTGTGGAGGAATTGAAAAAATGAAAAAAAAAGAAAGAAAATTATTGATGATTGTTATTGTAGTTGGAACATTGCTTTTATTGTCAACTGCTTTATTAGCAACTAAAGCCTTTAAGAAGGAAAATATAGAAATAGTCAAGGTGGAGTATGTTGATAGATATATCAATGTTTCAGTAATAGAAAATTACAAAATTGGAACTCATATAACAGTAACAGACGATTATGAAATAGACATAGACTGTACTAACCTACGTGGTCCAACAGTTACAGTGGTATTTGATGAATATTATGATAGATACAAATATAAAATGAACTGGGAGAAGTTCTGCCAAAGAGCAGCAAGCCAGTATATCATAAGATATTGAATGAGGTAATCAGAATGAAAAAAAAATACACTTTTAAAGATTATGTGAAAGCTTTAATATTATTGGCATTGATAATCATCATAATTGGTGCAGGTCTGGGTGCAAGTATGGGATTCATATTTAAATTAATATTAAATTTTTAAAAAAACAAGGAGGGAAACACAATGGAAGTACCAAAACCAGTAAGCAAAATTGGTGACTCTTGGGTCATCAAGCTAGATAAGGACACAAGAAAAATGTTAGGCATTAAAGAAGTTGGGGAAGTATGCATAATAAGAAAAAAAGAGGTAGTTGATTTAGATGTCCCAGGAGAAGCTGAACAACCAGCAGAGTGAGAAGCAAATAAAGCAAATTAGTTTGTTTTACCGTTATTTAAAGCCAACAGCCACATCGCAGTTAATTTACAGTGAGGCTTTAGGGAAGTATTCATCAGAAAAGCTGATGTTCACACCCACTTTAGAAAGTTTTGTAAAACAGACATTGGCTTTTAATAAAACAGGTGACTGTTTTGCTGCTCGAAATAGGTTTAAGGCTGAAAGAAAAACACAGTTTGTTAACTTCTTAAAAACTTGGGTAATTGATATCGACAATGATGAAGACAATAGCAAAAGTACTAAGTTTGAAGAGGTCTGTAAGAAATATGATATCAAAATTGAGGCAAAGGCAGAAAGTAGACCAAAGGGAGGCTATCACTATTATTTGCCATATAAACCTACCACGATAACAGATGACAATAGAGAGCAGATGAAGGACATAGGCAGAAACTTTCGTGACTGGTTAATGCAAGAGCACAATCTTGATATTGATGCAAGAATATTTGACTTGCCAAGATTGATTAGGATTTGGGGAAGTTACAACCATAAACGCAAGGGCTATTGTAGGCTTTTATATTTGCATACAGTTGATGATGAGGCTATTAATCAAAATACAAATTTTATTAATAGCTTAACTAAACGCCAACTGCCAAAATTGCCAAGTGTTTCAAGTTTAGTGACTTCTTGTAGATTGATAGAACATGTACGCAATAATAAACTTGATAAAGAAAATACTGAAAAAAATGATAAGCTTCTAAAGAATGTGGCTATCTTTCTGTATTCTCTTATGGGTGATGATGGTTATCAAATTGGCGAACAGATAACTGTACTTCAAGGTCACAATCCTGCTGAATTTACAGGTTGGTGGAAAAAAGCTCAGACAGGTGAGCTTAAAGACTTTGGCTGTGGAGAATTATTTTTATGGTTAGAGCGTCATTATAAAGAACTACTATCTATGACCTGTAGCAAGTGCAGAGTATCAAATCAAAACAAGGTTGAATATCTTGATAGCAGAGATACATTTAAGGCTTTAAAGCAGCTATCAAGAGACAGAGGCAAGCTTTTAATTAATAAAGAACTATTTTTAAAGGGTATTGTTGCTCCAACTGCTATGCCTTACAAACAAGAGATTATAGTCTTTAAAACTTTCAATCGTGAAGTTGAAGGACAGAATCAACGTAGAATAGTTTTCTTTGATGAGAAACCGCCAAGAGGAACAGCTTGGGAAGAGCAAAGCAGTTTCTCTGCTGACTTTTTTCCTTATGATTTGATTGAAGAGAATATCAATTATATGCTACTGTCTGAAAATAAGCTTGAGTATGGTGAATATTATATAGAAGGCTCTGCAGTTAAGCTGACTGATAAAATATTGATAGGCAATTATGGCACAGTTGGTGCCAAACGTAAAATTATATTACTTCACAATGCTAGGAATGTTATCCAGAAAATAAACAGCCATGATGAACTTTTTTCCAAAGTCAAGAACTTTGGAAGAGAAGACTTTATCAATTATATTTTTACAGCTTTTGATGAAGACACAGGAGAGCTGTGTACTTATCCACAGCCTGAAAACATAGTCAATTTAGTCACATCATTCTTATTTTCAGCAAAGTTTGAATTTCCGCTTCACTTGTGCATATATGGCAAACAAGACTCAGGTAAATCAACTATATTGAGGGCTGTCTTTGAAATGTTTAACGAACCATACACCTTAGTTGATGGTGCTAACAGCAAGCTTAAAGGCTTAGTGCCTAGTTTTGCTGGTAGTAAGCCAGAGCTTGGAGTAATTCTTGAGTCAAAGCGTATTTGTGCAATTGATGAGTTCTTTAGAATAATAAAAGATGAAAAAGACGATGACAGAATAAGCTGCTTAAATAATTTTTTACTTCATACCAAATATGCTAATCGGACAGGCAAAGGCATGGTTGAAGCTAAGATGAGAAGTAAGCTGTTTACAGTTACTAACCCTATATATGGGTGTAATTTTCAGGATACTATTAATAGGCTACCACCATCAACAATTGATAGAATATTAATCTGGAAGCAATACAAGTCTCACTATGAATGGGTCAGACGTGGTAACAAAATATTTAAAGCTAATAATAAAATAGACAAATATACCTTCTTAAGTGTGTATGATTATCTAAACAGTTTTAAAATAAGCTTCAGTAAAGATAAAGTACTAGCCATAGTTGATAAAATCAAAGCCAAAATCCCTAGTTACATGGAAGGATTATATGATAGTAGATATGGCAATCATCATAGCATATGCTTACTTGATGGCTTGGTTAAGCTTAGATGCATATCTGAAAATGATAAAAGCTTTAAAGCTAATAGCAAAGACTATGAAGCTTTTGAAAGATTATGGGAAGATTTGGCAATAGGATGGCATGAGGCTATTAATGCTGAAGAGGCAGATAAGTTCTTAACTCAAGAGCAAAAAGCATTTTATAAGCTAGTTAAAGAAAATCAAAATACATGGGATTATCAGCTTCAAAAATTGTGTGAAGAAAAAAATATTAATTTTGAACACAATTATAAGCGGTTACTTGATTTAAAGTTAATAGAAATAAAAAATAGAAAAATTAGTGTACCTGAAGAGCAAGACTTAACATTCGGATAGCCAAAATATACCTACAAGGAGGTGGTAAAACATGGCTGAAACAAAACCAGAAGAAAAAAAAGAAGAAGGAAAGAAAGAAGAGGAAGAGAAGATAGATTTTGAGCAGGAGGAAGAGAAGACTAAAAAGGAAGACAGCAAAGAACAAGACCTAACAGATGAGGACTTGACTACAAGTTTTGTAGCTCATCCAAAGGTGGGCGAAGAGACAGGAGCAATGACAGTGAAGAGGTTTTTTACCTCAACGAACTGCACAAGGACAGACAAATCAGGCAATAACTTTAGCATAGGGCTACGCCAAACAGATGGCAAGGAACTAGCTTATATGCTTGAAACAGAGAGAGGCACATACACTTGTGGCAGTTGGGAAGAAGTAGGAAAAATAAAATCTGTAGCACGTGAATTTATGAAGAAGAACAAGATTAAAGGCAAAGTGACTGGCTTTAAGGTTAATGTAAAGCACGTGCACGATGGTGGTCTTGCTTCAAAAAATGCTGCAGATGTAGCTAAACTAAACGACATCAGCGAAGAAGAAGCTGTTAAGCGTATAGAAGCAAGCAAGAAACACAAGAAAGAGAAGAAATGCTACGAGGTTACTCTTGTAGAATGAACAAATTTATTTTAGGTTCGGGGATTAATGGATTGATAGCAGGTTATTATCTTCCTGGCTATACAATAATTGGTAAAATAAACCATAGTCAAGAGTCTGCTGAATTCCCTCTTGGTCCTCGTTTTTTACATTTTAATAAGCACACAGCACAGCTGCTTTGTGACTTAGGTCTTGATGACTGCAATCTAAAAACTTTAAAAATAGGTTATTTTTATAATGGAAGTCTTCACGATGAAGTGTCTGAAAAATTAGCTATTGAATATTTCAAAAAAACTAGGGGAGACCACACAACTAAGTTTGACTCTGCAATGTCTGGTGGTAAAAAGAGCATAACAGTTTTCAAAACTACAATGCAACAGCTGTATGATAAGCTGTTAAAGAGAGTATCAAATATAGTAATTTCAAATAGATTAATTGATGAAAATGTTTATGCTATTAATGAAATTAGCAAGGTGTTAATTACAGAATCAAGAGCAAGATTTTCATATAAAAAGCTAGTAAGCACAATCCCAGCCAATGTTTTTTTTAGATTAATAAGAAGCCCTATTATGGCTGCACAATTTGAAACCAAAGAAAAAGTGTTTGTGCGAAGTAGAAAAATACTTGATTTAGAAGATTATGATTATGTTTATTTCCCTGAGGCTAATGAAATAATACATAGGCTAGGAAATACTGATACAGGTAGCCAAATCATTGAAACTGATGATTTTGGTTACAGAGCCTTAGCTTATAGTCAGGATAAAGACATAGTCATATATGGCTCAATAAGATTGCCAAATGCACAGATGACTAATAAAGTTGATGTTATAGAGCCAAATGATGTTAAATTCATAGGCAGATATGCCTGTTGGAACCATAGTAAAAAAATAGGAGAGGTGATTTCGGATGTTAAAGATTTGTGCAATTGATTTAGATGGTGTATTGGCAGAGTATCCAAAAGCTTGGGTAGAATTTGCAAATAAGAAAATGAATACAGAATATAATCTTTATGGCTTGAAGAAAAAGCTTTCATATGAACTGTATAAAAAGCTAAAGCTAGAGTATAGAACTTCAGGTATCAAACAAACACTACCTGTAATTGATGGTGCTGTTGAGCTTACTCACAAGCTTAGAGCTGAAGGCTTTATGATTATTATTTTGACTGCAAGACCTTTTTATCAGATAAAAGAAGTGTTTCGTGATACCCTTTATTGGCTAAAGGCTAATGATATTGCCTATGACCTAATCTTTGCAGGGACTGATAAGCATATTCAAATATTAAAATATTTTGAAGAGCTAAGCTTTATGATAGAAGACAATGCTGACATTGCTAATAAGGTGGCAAAGCTAGGCTATAAAGTTTATTTGCTTGATAATGAATACAACCAGCAAGAAATTTTAGATGGCGTCAAGCGTATTAAAAAATTGAACGAGGTGAGAGAGAATGGGAAAACAAAAAATTGAAAGACTATTCACTAAAGATGTGAATGTGACCAAAAATGGAGAAGGTAGTCAGATAAGAATTATTGGCGACTTCAAAAACCATAAAAAAGTCAAGTGTGTTGTATACGGTATTGTTGAGGCATAAGATGGAAGCAAAATTGCTACACCCAAATGAGTATAGTCCTGCTAGGAAGCAGGCTATGCTCGAACTGGGTAAAAGCCAAAAAGAACAAATAGTAGAACATGGAACTCAAATAGAAGCTGATAAACCAAAAGAAAAAAGAAAAAAGCAAAAATTGGTTAGACTATTTACATTGGATGTACAGCTGACAGATGGAGAGTTCATATTGGCTGAAAAGAGACTGAATGGATACAAAAAAGTTAAAGTAATTCTATTTGTGGAGGTAGAAAAATGATATTTGACCAAATTGCTATTGTAACAAAAAATACAGAGGATGTCAAAGTAGAACTTGCGAAGTTAGGAGCAAAAAATTGGGTTGAAGATATTGTATATTCTGAAGGGATGATAAAAGGAAAACGAATTACAAATACTTTAAAATTGAATTTCAATTATGAACTTGGTCCATATGAATTTGAAATTTTAGAAATAGTCAAAGGGGTTTCGTTCCAAAACAATTTAAAAAAACCTGGAATTTCTCATTTTGGTTGGCATGTGGAAGATGTAGAACTGAAAAGAAAGGAGCTAGAGAAAGAAGGTTATACCAATGTGGGTTTTATGAAAACAAAAACCCATTCAAATGCAAAGAACCTTTATCATTATGTCTTTTTAGAAAATAAAGAATTGGGAATTTTTCTCAAACTAATCCAAAGGCTTCCAGGGAAGAATCAAAGTGTCTATTCATCCTCTATGCATTATTTGGATATTCTTCACGAAGCTAAAATGATTAGAGACAAAAAAGTTGCAGATTACGGAGAAAGAAGATACTTGTTGACGTCTCCTGAATTTGATGGAATGCTGTGTTTCTCTGACATATATAGAAAATTTATCAGGCTAGAGAATTATTACAAATTTAAAAACAAACTCCTAGTTGATGAGAAGCTAAGAGACACATATATGGATTTGATAAATTATGCAGTTATGGCAGTGCAAATTCTTGATTTGACTTTAGCAAAGAATAAAAAAAAGGAGGATAGATAAGATGAAAACAATTATTGTAACTGGTGGAAGGTCTGGACTTGGTGAAAAAATTGCAAATAGATTAAGAAAGGATAAAAGGTCACAAGTATATGTGTTTGATAAAAGTCATGGCTATGATGTCAGAGAAAGAACACAGATGGAAAAATTTTTAAAAACGTATAACATAAAAAAAGTTGATGTTTTAGTGAATAATGCGGGAATCAATGTTATCTGTCCAATAGAAAAGGTTACAAAAAAATTATGGGACTCTGTAATGGATACAAATGCTTATAGCATAGTGGCAATGACTCAGGCTTGTCTTCCTCTAATGAAAAAAGGTAGCAAGATTATAAACATAATAAGCAACGCTTCAAGAGTTCCAATGACCCACAGTGTAATATATAATGCAAGTAAAGGAGCAGCTGCAATAATGACTAGGCAAATGGCTAGAGAATTGACTAGGGGGAAAGGCATAATTGTCATTGGAGTTTCTCCTAATAAAATGAAGGGCACACTTATGAGTAAACAGATTGATAAGACAGTTTGTGAATCAAGAGGCTGGACCATGAAACAAGCAAAAGCCTATCAGTTACAGTCATTGGTTTCAAAAAAAGAGACTAATCCAGAAGAGATTGCAGAATTGATAAAGCTTATCGTTGATAATGAATCGCTCTATCTTAGTGGCTGCATACTAGAGGCAGGTTATTAAAATGGAAGATGTCAAAAATCTTGCAAGGTTTAATTGCTTAAGAGAAGTATCTAAATTTTTAAAGATAAGCTGGGAAAAAGCCTTAGAAAAGATGGTGCTTTGTAACCATGAAAAGAATAAGTGGTATGAAACATTGCTCAGTGATTATAATACAGACTGGTTTTGCTTTCAGACAATTAATGACTTTTTTGATTTTACTCTTTCAGGTATGAAAAAGCTAGTAAAAGATGATGTCATTAAGGATATAAAAACAGCAATTGATATTGGAGCAGGGGTTGGGCTTTCAACTATGTATATAGATGATAATACAAATATTGATATAACCTACAGCAACATTAAAGGGAAACAAATTGATGTGTTTAGACACATTTCAAAAGACAAGAATATAAAGATAATAGAGAAAGAAGCCTCTGAAATAGATGAAAAGTTTGACGCTCTGTTATGCTTTGAATTTTTTGAGCACATCATCAATCCAGTTGATGCCTTTATTTCTTTAACCAGCAAAACAAATGCAAAATATGTGATAATGCAAAACAGCTTTAATGCATTTGGATATGGACACCATAGAGAATATCAATTCCTGAATGGTACCTTTAGCAAAGATTGTGCGAAAAAAGAATTTTTAAGATGGGTTGAAAAGACTGGATTTAAAATAAGAAAGATTGAAAATTCAAGAGTTTTAATTGCAGAAAGAATAAAGGTGATAAAATGAAAATAAAAAACAATAACTTAATTGAAGAGCCTACATTGGCTCAGGAAGAACAAATTAAAAAATATGGCAAAAAAGAGAATTGGAAATTTGGTGAATGGGTTTGTGGAATGGAAACAGGACCATTTGTAGAATTATTAATGAAAAAATTGAATAGAAAGAAAAATAGTGTTAGAGGACTCATAGACCAAGTGTATCACTTAATCTCTGTAGGATTTGGCATTCCACCAATGGGATATGATTCACATTCAAAAATATTTTTACAAGCTTTTAAAGTTGCAAATATTCACAATCAATTTTATAAAGATGTAATGAAAAGAAGAATGAGAAAGATTAAGGACATACAAGTTAAAACAAAAATGCTTAGGGTGCTAGAATGATACCAAAGGTCAGCTTGATAAGTCATACTCAAGACCCAATAGCCTTAATGTGCTTTGCTCGTAGAGTGATGCATAGTAAAGTACCTGATACAATAGCAGAACTAAAGAAAAATCCTAAAGAATGGCTAGGCTGTAGCATATATGAGTACTTTAATAAAGTATTAATGAAAGACAGAATGCCGACATTTTTAGAGTATGTAAGTTTGACCTTTAAGCTTGAAAACGTCAGCAGAGCTTTGACTCATCAGCTAGTGCGTCACAGAATAGGCTTTAGTTATTCACAGCAGAGCTTACGTTGTGTTAACTTGATGAATTTTGCTGATGATAAAGCTTATCACAATCCTTTTCAGAAAGGAACTATTGAACATAATAATTATGACAGAGACATGAAAGACATACAAAAAATCTATTGCAGTGCAATTAATGATGAAGTGTCTATGCAGAATGCTAGGGGCTTGTTGCCTATGAATATATATACGACAATAACCTTTAGCTGTACTTTAAGAGCTTTGATAAGCATGGTCAATAAGCGTTTATGTTTTAAAACTCAAGAAGAATTTCAAAAAGTAGCAATGTTGATTATAGCAGAAATCCAAGGCAAGATGCCAGAGGTTGTTTCATGGTTTGGTCAGCCTTGTAAGTTTGGTAAGTGTATGATGGAAGCAGAGAATGAACAACAGTTAAATGAAAAAAAGTTTAAAGGCAAACAGAACACAGACCATCTTTGTCCAAACTATGTTAAAAAATGACTGATAGAATTTTGCCCCATTGGTACAAGGAAAAGCGTACAAAAAAGCACAGAAGAGTTGTGTATAATTTTTTGAGGCTAATGGGATTTGAAATATATGCAGCAAAAAGAGCAAGAGACTGGAGCAACAGTCACATAAGACGTTTTATCATTGATAATGAATTTTGCAAGGTGAAAGATGAAAGAACTTGAATTTATTGATTTGTTTGGAGGGATTGGAGGTTTTAGTTTAGCTTTAACTAGACTTGGTCACAAATGTGTATGGTATTGTGACAATGATAAGTATGCTACTGAAGTATATAATAAAAACTTTAAAACAAATTATAAACCACAGAATATAAGAGAGGTGAATATAAATGAAATTCCAAACCATGATGTCCTCTGTGCTGGCTTCCCTTGTCAGCCTTTTACCATTGCATGGAAAAGACCAGGATTTGCTGACACAAGAGGAACTTTGTTTTTTGAAATCTGTAGGATTGTTAAAGAAAAGCAACCTAAATTTTTATTCCTTGAAAACGTCAAAGGGCTTCTCAGTCACGAGGACGGCAAAACTTTCAAAATCATGCTCAAGACTTTGGATGAATTGGGGTATGATGCAGAATGGAGAGTGTTTAACAGTAAACATTTTGGAGTGCCACAGAGCAGAGAAAGGGTGTACATTATCGGACATAGGAGACCAGAACAAACAAAATTATCATTACTTCAAAAAGAAATACAAATTACTAAAAACAGACCGAAATTAATTGCTTGGCTTTTGATGAAAGGTCTTGATAGTTATAAACGGATTTATTCACCAGAAGGATTGTCTCCAACTTTGACTACAGCTCAAGGCGGTTATAGACAGGTTAAAATATTAGATAATGATAAATTAAGATATTTGACTTATATTGAGCAAGAACGTTTGCAAGGGTTTCCAGATAATTGGACAAATTGTGTTGCTGTATCAAAAAGAGATAAGCTTTTAGGCAATGCTGTGACAGTTAATGTGGTTGAGGCAATTGCAAAAGAGGTTTTTAAATGAAAGAACTCAACCAGAAAATAAGACAGTGTAAAGCCTGTGGGCTTCATGAAACAGTAACCAAGAAAGTAATAGGGCGTGGTATGGTAAATCCCGAAGTGCTCTTTATAGGCGAAGCCCCTGGAGCAGAAGAAGATATAAGCGGTAAGCCTTTTGTGGGACGTTCTGGCATTTTGCTAGATGAATGGATAAGTTTTTTAGGAATTGAAAGCTTTGCTATAATCAATGTTGTAAAATGTCGTCCTCCCGAAAATAGAGACCCAACAGATGAAGAAATAAAAGCTTGTTTGCCTTATGCTCAAGAGCAGATAGCTAAACTAAAGCCTAAACGCATTGTGCTGTTAGGCAAGACAGCAATCAAGACTTTTCTGCCTGAACTTGCTGGCATGGGCATTTTAGAAAATGCTGGTAAATTCTTTGATGAATATTTTGTAATGCCACATCCTGCCTATTATATACGTGGTAAAGGTGAAACCTGGAAAGGACCATTACTAAACTTAAAGTTGAAGCTACAAGATGCTGATAAAAAAATCTTAAAAATTTTTAAGCTCAATTATCAGAAAGCTGAAAACTTAGGCAAGTTTGAAATGATATCACCACAGCTTGCAGCCTGCCATCATTTTTGCAAACTGGCTAATCTGAGATTTGTTGATGTTGACCAAAAAAATATCTGTAATATAAATGATGAAACCATAGAACTGGTCACTTCTGAAGCTAAGGCTGGAGAGCTTCAATACAGAATAGCTAGTGGTATAATTGAATTTATTAATCCTGGCTGGGAGATTGAAGCTAAAGCTGAGGCTGAACAGACAGACATTCAACCATTCGCTCATCTTCACTTACACACAGAGTATAGCATTGGTGATGGTTATGATAAGGTAAAGCATACAGCAAAACATCTTTTTAAGAAAGGCTTCAGAGCCTGTGCTGTGACTGACCACGGTACATTAGCTGGTACTATTTATTTTCAAAAGGCTTTGCTAGAACAAGGCATCAAACCGATACTAGGCACAGAAGCTTATGTTATATTAAAAGCAGAAGCAAAAGAATATTATCATCTGGTAATACTAGCCAAAAATAAAAAAGGCTGGGCTAGGTTGTTAAGACTTCAAGAATTAGCAGCAAGAGAAAATTTTTATTACCGTCCTAGAATGTTAATTCAAGACGTCTTAGCAAATCCAGAAGGTTTAATAGTAACTTCAGCCTGTCAGTCTGGCTTAATAGGCAAATTTATACTTGAAGAAAAATTTGAAGAGGCTGAATTCTGGGTCAAAGAATTAAAGAAAAGCTTTGGTGATGATTTTTATCTTGAGCTTATGCCTAACAGAATGCCAGAGCAGGCTAGAGTAAACAAAGTGCTTATTAAATTAGCAAACAACTTAGACATTAAAACTATTATAACTACAGACGCACATTATGCAAATAAATCTGATGAGAAGTTTCACAAAGCAGTCAAAGCAATAAGCTTTAGAACTACTTATGATAAAGCTGGTTTTGCTGATGATACATTTTATATGTTAACAGCAGAGGAGATTAAGACTTTGATGAAAGAGCACCACGATTATATAAGTCCTGAGCTTGTTGAAAAGTCTTTCAAGAACACATTAGAGATAGTTGACAAGGTGGACTTTAAGATTGAGTTCAAGTCAGCTGACACACTGCCTCAACTGTATGAGCATCCTAGTGAAGAGCTTAGAAAATTAACTTATGAAGGTCTCGAAGAGTATACACCTTACAAAATAGGTGATGACGAAATCAAAACTAGGCTTGAACTTGAACTAGGTCGTTTTATCGAAAAGAAATACGCTAATTATTTTTTAATAGTTCATGATTATGTGCAATGGTGCAAATCTAACAGCATAATGGTTGGACCAGGACGTGGCTCAGTGGGTGGCAGTCTTGCTGCTTATGCTTTAAACATCACTGAAGTTGACCCATTAAGGTTTGACTTGCTGTTTGACAGATTCGTATCAGAGATAAGAAAAGATGCTCCTGACATTGATTTAGATTTCGAAGATGAAAAACGCAAACAGCTTCATGAATACCTAAAAAATAAGTATGGTGAAGCACATTATGGTAAAGTAATAACTTATAGCACATGGCACGCAAAAGGAGCAATGAGAGATGTTGGCAGAATTTTTCAAATTCCCACTGCTGAAATAAATAAAATAAGCAATCTTGTGGTAACCAGAAGCGGTGGAGATGCTAGAGTAGACTTTTGCCTGCAAGATACCTTTACTGAATTTGAACAAGCTAAGGAATTTTATAAAAAGTATAAACTGGCTTGTGATGTAGCAATAGGTCTTGAAGGACGTATACGTCACAGAGGACTTCATGCTGCTGCTATTGTGCTAACAAAAGACCCCCTTGCTAGTTTAGTGCCAATTGCTAAGCTTAATGGTGAAATATGCACAGCGTGGGATAAGAAAGAAGTAGAATCAGCATACCTAGTTAAGTTTGATATACTAGGGCTAAAGACATTGAGTGTTATTAACTCAACCATAAACTTAATTGAACCAAAGCCTAAGCTGCCTGTTGCATTTGATGATGCTAAAGTTTTTGATACAGTGTTCAAAAAAGGAAAGTGTTTGGGTGTATTTCAATTTGAGACATCGGGACTTAACAAACTTAGTAAACAATTAAAGATTGATAGTTTTAAGCTACTGTATGATGCAAATACACTTTACAGACCAGGACCACTTCATTCAGGTGAAACTGCAGAGTATGTGCTACGCCATAACAAAAGCAAAGAATGGAGCTACGACCATAAATTGCTTGAGCCAATCACTAAAGACACACTTGGCTTAATTCTATATCAAGAGCAGGTTATGAAAGTAATGTTTGACTTAGGCAAATTCAGCTGGGCAACTGCAGAATCAGCAAGAAAGATAATGACCAAAAGCCAAGGAAGAAAAGAATTTAACAAGATGAGAGATGAGTTTACCAGAAATGCTAAGCTAGAGCATTGCTTGGCTCCTGAAGAGTCAGGCAAGATTTTTGACGTTGTTTCAACATTTGGTAGTTATGGCTTTAACAAATCACATGCGGTTGGATATTCTATAATTAGTTATTGGTGTGCTTGGCTTAAAACCTATTACCCAAGAGAATTTTTCACAACACTGCTAAGTAAAGAGGATGATAGTAACCAAATAGCAAATTATGTCAGAGATGCTAAAAGTTTTAAGCTTGAAATCAAGACACCAGATATAAACCTTAGCAAAATAGGATATTATATTAGTGATAATAAAATTGCAGCAGGATTTGATTCAGTTAAGGGTATAGGGTTAAGGTCGGCTCAGAAACTAATTAAGCATCAGCCATATACATTCAACAGCTTTATTAAAAGTAAGCCTAGTAAAACAATTTGGGAAAATCTAACTAAATCTGGTGCTCTTGATAGCTTTGGTTATAATCGCAGAACCTTAATGGAGCTAAGAGAAGAGATTATAAAGAATAAAGAAGTCAGAGCGGAGCAGACTGAATATGATGAAAAAACGAAGGCTTTGATGCAAATTGAAGTACTTGATTTGCCTTCTGAAAAACCTGCTATTGATTATTTTGATAATCCTTTTGCTGACAAAATAAAGTTCAGCAAGATAGGTGAACTTGAATTTATGGAATTTGTTGATGAAGTATGGATTAAGGGTGTGATAACCTTTATTAATTTCAAGCAAGAAGGTCTTGAGGGGCAATGGACAATGTTTGATAATGTACTTGAGCGTAGATATGCTCATCTAAATATTAATGATGGTACAGGCAATGTGCTTGTGCATTTAGCTCCTGAGCAATATACTTACTATAAAAAACATCTTGAGGAAGGAAAAGGCTCGCCTGTTTTAATCAAAGGACATAGCATCCCTAATTTTAATAAAATCTATTGTGATGGAATGATTGTGCTGACAGATATTGATTATAAAAATCCCCTGATTAGGTTTTTACAGCATGGCAGAAAATCAGCTTTGCAGCAGGTTAAAGCTAGATATCCCAAGGCTAATGTCAAAATAATAAAAAGTGTTACTTATAAGGTTAGCAAGAAAAAAAATCCTTATGCCAGGTTAAACTTTTATGGTGATGATAAACAAGGTTTAGTATTCAAGCTTACAAGTGATATTTTTGTCGTGGGACAAGTGATAGCCTACACTTGTAGAACAGAACCATTTCTTGAGGTAATTGGGTTCTGGTAAAAAATAAAAGGAGGTAAAGTCAAATGGCAGAAAAAATGCCCCCAGTAAGCGTTGGGGAAAGAATAAAAGCAAAAGTTGTGGCAGAAGGGAGAGATGAGGCTATGATAGCAAAGGTTGACGGTTTTGTGTTAATAATACAGAATTGCGTTTGCCAAATAGGAGCAGAAGTTGAAGTTGAAGTGACAAAGATTAGCAAGAAACGTACAAGTGCTTTCGCAGAGCTTGTTGATGCTAATGAAGCACCAGCAGAAGAAGCAAAGCCTGAAGCTGAAGCAAAAACAGTAGAGGAAGAAAAGGCAGCTGATGCAGAAGAAGAAAAGAAGGAAGAGTAAAGCTCTTCTTTTTTTATTTTTTTAACGAGGTGAGAGAGATGGAAAAAACAATTTGTGTAGATTTTGATGGTGTAATTCATAAGTATAGTGAAGGCTACAAAGATGGAACTTTATATGATGCAGAAATGCCAGGAGCTGGTAATGCAATTAGAAAATTAATTGGTTCAGGTTATGAAATAGTTATTTTTACAGCAAGACACACAAGCCAATTCAAAGAGATTAGAACATGGTTAAAAAAATTCATTGGTCCTGTTCACACCTCTAAAATGAAAATTACAAACATTAAGCCACCAGCAATAGCTTATATTGATGACAGAGGCATAAGGTTTACTAACTGGGAAGACATGCTAAAGTATTTTGTACTAACATGATTAAAATAAAAAAAGTAGGCAGGTATGGTGTGTTCCAAGAAGAACTACCTAAAAAGCTAGAGTCAGCACTCTTCAATAGACTTGCCTATCAAAAAGAAGGGTGGCAGTTCATGCCAAACAAAGCCTGGTCTTGGGTACGATTATACAACCGCAAAAAGCGTTGCTTCCCTTGGGGGCTGTTAACTATGGTCAACAATATTCTTGACCAATGGAAAGAAAAATATAATGATGTTTATATCGTTGGAGGAGACGGCATAACAGACATAGGAATTACTACTTGTGATGGAATTGGCTGTTATGACAACATTGAAGGGTTACGCCCTTATCAAGTTAATGCTATTAACAGATTAATATCATGTGGTGATGGTATCCTAAGCATGCCAACTGGCTCTGGTAAGACAAGAACCACTATTGAATTTTTAAAAAAGGCTAGTTTTGGCAGAGCCTTGGTGGTGGTAACTACAAAAGATTTGAGACAGCAATGGACAGAGCATGTTAAGGATTTAAAGCAGCAATGGAGTGAACAGATTAAGAACGTTGAAGTTGAAACCTATCAAATGCTTCATGCTAGGAAAATAGATGTGTCTATTTACGACATAGTTGTTTTCGATGAAGTTCACCATGTATCAGCTGATGTACTTTATAAAATAGCAATGAAGTGTCACAAAGCAATATTAATAGGGCTTAGTGCTACACCATATCGTAATTATCAGCCAGAGACAATAAAAATTGAGGCAGCAATAGGACCAGTCATTTATGAAATTTCAGCAAGAGAATTAATACAGCAAGGCTATCTGTGTGATGCTGAAGTGCGCATAGTTGAAAATGTTGGTGGTCCTGAAGTTGAAGTCTTTGATGAGTATCAAGACATCTATAATAAGTGTATTGTCAATAACACTTCAAGAAATAACAGGATTTTAAATTTGGCAGACTCTGCCGCAAACGATGGAATGGTTTTAATTTTAATTGATAAGATAGAGCATGGACGACATTTAGAGGAAGAACTAAAAACAGAGTGGAACATTTATGGAGAGCAAGAGGCTAGGATTATTTTTGTGCATGGTTCATCTAAAGAGAGAGAGCAAATTTTCACTGATGTTAAAAAAGACAAATATGATATCGTGATAGCTAGTAAAATTTATGGTGAAGGTGTAGACATTCCAAATCTTAAAAGTCTGATACTTGCTGGTGGTGGTAAGAGCAGCGTTAAGGTAGTTCAGCAAATTGGTAGGCTGTTACGCTTATTTCCAGGAAAAAGTAAGGCTATAATCTATGACTTTGCAGACAATGTAAAATATTTGAAGCAGCACTTTGGTCGAAGGTATGAAATTTATAAAAATTTATTTGAGGTGAAGTTTATATGAAAAGAACACAAGTCGCAAAATTTGTAATGGATGTAGTTGAAGAGCTTGAAAAAATACCTTGGAGTAAAAAACACAAATTAAAGGTTGAGCTCCCAATCAACTTCGGCTTAGATGTTGAAGGGAACATGGTAAAGTTTAATGTGATGGTGGAGAGATGAGGTTTACATGGAAACTATTAAATTAAAAGCAGAAGAGGATATACAATGTGGTACAATGGTATTTTTTAATAATAATCTAGAATTAAAAATTTTAAAAAAATCATCAGAAACACCTATTGGTATTGCTGCTAGAGACATCAGCAAAGGAGAATCTGTTGAGTATAGTTCCAATTTTAATACAAAGGATATCTGTATAAGAGGTGAGTTGATATGATAACACTTAAAAACATTATAGGGATTTTCAATCCTGATAACAATAAGATTATGGTTAAGGGTTACATTAGAAATAGCAATCTTAAAGCACTCATAGATGTTGATTTATTTGAAGGCTGTAAAATAATATTAGGAGAGGTTGTACAGTTCAATGGGAATGAAATTGATTCAGTTATTGATAATGAATGGGTACACTATGTGATTAAAAAGAGGTGAATCAAATGAGTTGGTGGTTTTGGCTTGCAGTAATATTGACTTCACCATTTTGGATGGTGGTGCTTATAGTACTTGGGTATTTTATTTTTGTGTTATTGCTAGGAATATTAACTTTTATTGCAGAAATAATAGAAGAGATATTGAAATTGTTTAGAAAAAAGAGGTGAGCTATATGTCAATGCTTGAACATTTGAGAGGTGAGCGTGATGTTCGTGTGCCAAAGGAAGACGATGGTAGATTATTAGCAAACAAAGATGAGGATGATAATAAATGACAGCAAAAGGTAAGGGGCTTGAGGCTAAGCTTAGAAGCTGGTTAAGTGACCTTAATATATACTACCAACGTTTTTATGATAGTAGAAGCTTTGGCAGAATAGGCACATCACGTCCTGCTGACTTCTGGGTGTGGTTAAGCCCTAAGCTTATTTTTATTGAAGCTAAGGAATTAAGCGGTAACTCAATGCCATTCGATAGGGTGAGACCATCACAGTATAAGGCAGCTTTATTAAGCAAAAAATACGCTTATAAACATATACTACTCATAAGTACTAATGATGGAATATGGGCTTTAAGAACCCTTGAGCTGATAAGGTATATAAAGGACAATATACGAAAATCTATACCAGTAGCTGATATCAAAAGGCTAGGAGCATTTATAAAGGACAAGCTAAGCCTAAAAGCTTATCTGGAGGCTTTATAAATGAGTAAATCAAGACCATTCAATTTACTGATGCCAATTAGCTTACTAACTAATCTAGAAGACGAAGCTCACGAACTCAGCAAGGCTAAAGGGAAAAAAGTGAGTATGGCTAGTATCATAAGGCGTGTTATCAAGGTTTACTATGTTGACAAGGTTAAGTAGGTAAGGTGCTGTTGATAAAGCTGCTGTATGGGCTTTTAAACAGGTCTTCTGAAGCTAGGGCTTACACCCTAGAATTATGGCAATATAAGCTGTGTAAAATCTGAATAATTAGTTTATAAACTTCTTTACTATATAGTAAACAATTAAAAATAATTCCCACAGCATAGGGCTTATAACCTCAAAATTCTGAGGGTTTTATAAAGCTTTACCTTGAAAAGCCCAATTTCTGGTGTCATGATATAAATTACCATCACAGCATAGGCTCTGTAACCTAAGAATTATTAGGGTACAGTGTTCTATATTCTATAGAATATACTCAAAACAAAACATTTATATAGAACCAATACTATAGTATAAGATAGGCGTAACCGCCTGGAGGAATTAAAAATGAAAAACGAAGAAAAAAGCACTGTTTCTGAGGGTAGACAAATTAATTATAGTCAGGTTATAAATAGCGAGGCTTTAGCTCTACGCTTTCACTTGAGGTGATGAAGATGAAATTTGAAATAACTGAAAGTATGAAAGCTAAGTATAGTGAGATAAAAAAGGCTGAGGAAACTAAGGGTTATGACGCTAGGAAAAAAGCCTATAAAGACGCTGAGGTGAAAACAGCTAAGCTTGAAAAAGACATTGAAGCTGAGACTGAAAAATGATAACAATAGCTAAATGCCCCCGATGTTGTTACACTGACTTATCCTCACTTGGTGGGGATAAGCTTAAATGTAATAACTGTGGCAAGGAGTTTAGGTGGTAACGATGTTAATATACACAGGCTATAAAAATAGGAAACCAATATTCAGTCATGACTATTGCAAAAAGATGTTACGTTTGTGGGGTAATGAAAGATGTGAAGTCAAATGTTACAGAGGTTTGGACTTTTCAAAATCTTTTATTGAAATCCAAAAACCTCGTTTCATCATTGGCTCCAGTTGTTACAGTGGCACTTTCAAAAAAAGAGGCAGTGAAATTTTTGCACCTAATTATAGAGTACCTGATAAAGAAGCTGAAACTTACATAACACAAATACAGGAAAATATCAAACAGCTAAGAGAAGAACTAAATGCTTACATAGAAGCCAATTATATGAGTTGGAATTTGTTAAGCCTAGCAAAAGCTGAAGAGCTTTGCCTAGTGCCAGACAGATACAGAGAGCTAAAAGATAAAGTATTTAATCAGATAAATGGAAAAGATGAATCAGTTAAAAAGCTGAAAGAGGGGAAATGAAATGGCAAAAAAAATAATCTATGAAGACGATGCAAATGATGTAATCTTTTTTGACTTAAAAGATTATCTCAAAGAATTAAGTAAAGATATTCTTAAACAAGACAGACAAAGAAGCTATTATATACAGCGAAATGTCAGCATTCATCCACCGTATGAATCAGATGAACTGCATAAGCTATTTAAGCAGAAGCCTAATTGTAAAACCCTTTACAAATTAGTAACTTCAAGAAGTGAGGGCTATAGTGTAAGGTCACACACTAGGTATGCTCTCAAAAAGACTGACTTTGACAAAGAAGAGATAGGCAAAATAAAGCTACAAGCTTGGGACAGAATAAAAATAGTCAAGATGAAAGTGCTAGGACTCAAAGTCAAGAAAAAACCTATGTATGAATGCACAAACACTCAAGCAGCTGTAAATGGGAAGTCAGCAGGAGACATGTGTAACATAATGGCGGGTGGTCAAGGAGATAAAGACATTTGTCTTGAAACTAAAACCTGCAAATTTAAAAAAAGAATTAAGGAGGAAAAATAAAATGGGAGAAGCAACAATTTTAGAACTGTCACCAAGATGGGAGCTTGATGAGATTGAGCAGTTGATTAAAAACAGATTTAATACAGATGTAAAGGTACAAGACTGCAGCAAGACAAGCATAGGTATGTATCGGTTTAGCTTTAAGGTTGATAACACTGAAAGAATGATGACTGTATTTGTTAATAGTAAAACAGCACTTGGCAACTTTACTAGGTTAAGCTTAGGACATGATGATTCAGCTGTTAAAATAATGACAACTATTGCTAAAGTGTTTGGTGGCTTATTGACTAAAAATGATTGTGACGGTAGCAGTGAAGAGATACAAGGAATGTTTTCAGAAAGCAACGGCATAAGCTACTTTTACAAATATGCTGTTCTAAATAATGAGCTTAAAGATGAGAATGACCTAGTAGGCTTAAATGAAAGCATATACAAGTGGTATGATGAAGTAGACAGTTCAGGTAGGAGCAAGATGAGACTGTTTGATAAGGAGGAAAAATAAAATGAAATTGTATAAACTGGAGCAAGATGTCATAAGTGGTTATGATACATATAACAGCATTATTGTTTGTGCCAAAGATGCTGATGAGGCTAGATTAATAAATCCTCAAGGAGATGAGCTTAATGATGCAGAATGTGGTTGGGTAGATAGAAAAGACAAAGACAAAATTAAAGTCACTTTGCTAGGAGAAGCAGTCAAAGGATTGAAAAAAGGCTTAATATTAGATTCTTACAGGAGTGGATAAAATGCCAAGTGAAAAATATCTATTTTGTCCAAGATGTAAACGTAACACAATGAAGCTAATTAGCTTAACAGATGACGGCAAAGGCAAGAAATATTGTAGAGACTGCAAGAGAGCTATCAAGAAAAAATATCCTAATAGGAATTATAGGAAAATCAGCAAAGAAAAATCTTGTAAGGAGGGATGAAAATGGAATTTGATTTAAAGCAGACAGCAACAAGAAGTAGTTTGAAAGAATTTGCAGATAAGCTTATGGTGATACAGAATCAGATAGGCTTTAAGGTATCATCAAGAGGCTGGTGTTATCAGTTAGAAATAGAGGGCTTGATAACCAAGGCAGAATTTGACAAGGTAGAGAACTGGATTAACAAATGTCGTAAAAAGGGTATACTACCCATTGACTTCACAGCAGAAGAAGAAGGCAGACAGTTCAGTGGTGTCATAGAACCTCACACCAATAGCCCTATTCAAGAGATGAAAGAGTGGATTGAGGCAGCTATGAAATCTGAATATTATTACAAGCCTGATTGGTGGGAAGGAGAAAAATACTACATTCAGATGGTAGTTGAAAAGATAGACCTTAAAACCTTATTCACACCTGTCTGTGAAAAGTACCACATACCAATAGCTACCTCAAAGGGCTGGAGTAGCATGCTGCAAAGGGCAACATACACAAGACGTTTCAAAGAAGCTGAAGACAAAAGACTTAAACCAGTATTATTATACTGCGGTGACCACGACCCAGACGGACTTAGGATATCAGATTTTTTACGCACTAACTTAGGAGACCTGAGAAATATTGAATGGGGAGATGGTACAGAAGGATATGACCCAGACAGTCTAGAAATAGTAAGATTTGGTCTTGATGCTGATTTTATCAAACAGCATAAGCTGACATGGATACCTAATTTAATAACAGGCTCTGGCAAAAACTTAGGCTCACCATCACACAAGAACCACAAGATGCCATATGTTCAAAATTATATAAAGACACATGGTACAAGAAAGTGCGAAGCAAACGCCTTAGTACCTCTGCCCAAGATAGCTAAAAGCTTAGTTGAGGGAGCTATTATAGACTTTGTAGGTACAGGAGCTGTAGCAAGATTCAGAAAAAAACAGGAAGCTGTTTTTGAAGAAGTGCAAGAGTTCAGACAAAAAACAGGACTTCAAAAAAGCCTTCAAAAGGCTCTTGACTTAATTGACAAGGAGGAGGAGTAAGGTGAAAGAATATCAAATAATAGAGAGCGGAGTTGTTGTAGGGCATTTCAAAATTAGACAAGATAGAGACACAGCGTTTGAAGACCATTTCCTAAAAACAAATAGGACTGGATTTAAAAAAGAGGTGTAAGGATGATATATCTAACTAAAGCAGAGCAAATAGTAATTAAGTTTTACATTGAGGCAAAGAAGACTGCTACTGAAATCAAAGCCTGTATTATGAGGATGTTAAGACGTAGGATGGTAAACAGATGAGAAAAATAGCAACATCACAGTACAATAGTCCAACAGAGATTAAGATAGTGGTAAGTATAAAAGAAGAGGGAGAAGAGAAATACAGAAAGCGTAAGGCTATTATAATAAACAAAGAGACGCTTGATGTAAAAGCATATAATTTGAAGGAGGAATAAAAATGAAAGACTATATTGTATCACTTAATGTTAGCTTTACAACCCCAGTAGATGTTAAAGCGAATTCAGATAAAGAAGCGGAGACTAAAGGGATTGCAGAATTTAAGAAAAAGTTTGAAGTGATGAAAAAGGAACTTAATGATAGTATTGATTTAGAGATAAATCTGGATTATGTTGAGGAGGATTAAAAATGATTGAAGGAGACACATTTGAGTTTGAAATGGATGGACTAAAGCATAAGGCTCAGATTGAACATGTCAATAAATTCACCAAGGAAGAAAAGAAACTGGAGATAAAAATTATTAAGAGCTGGAGTGAAGACTGATGACACATGTATATATTAAAGTTTGTGACCTGTGTGGGAAGCCTAGTGAAATGAATAGTATGTATCATGCAGGGCGTATTAGTGCAGATATGATGATAAATAACAGCAATATATATATAGAGAAGAATTTGACGTCTGTGTTAGTTGTTTAAAAAAGACTGGGCTTGCTGAAATTTTACTAAGGATGAAAGCTCAAAAAGAAAAAAATAAAACAAGTGCTAAAGAGGCAGAAAAATTATTGAAGCAACAACAAGGCTATATTGAAAATAAAACTGGGGTGAAAAAATGACTGATGAATGTGATGAATGTGGTGAAGAACTTACCACAGATGAGGAAAAAATGGAAGGCAAGTGTGAAGACTGCCAGGAGGAAGACGATGAGTAAAAAAGAAATTAATTCTGAAAAAGAATTGAAAGAAGGATTAAAAACTATTCCTTATAGAGACGATAAACACAGAAATAAGATTGTTTGTTCCTTGATTGGACATTCTAAAATCTCTGAAATGTGTTTGGGTTACAGACACTGTGCTAGGTGTGGAGACTTACTAGGGGACAGTTTAGGCTCTATTGATTATGGTAAAAAAGAAGCAGTTCTTGTTGGACACAACTGTAAAGAATGTAGAGCAAATTATAAGAAGTGTTCTTGGAAAGATAAGATTTTTGTCAAAAATCCATTTACAAAAAAGGAGGTAAAAGAAAATGAGTAAAGAAGAAGATTTGTTAAATCTCCCAAAGGAGATTAAAGTACTTGAAGAGAATGCATATAAAGATGTAAAATTAAGTGAAGACATGCAAAAAGTGATAGATGAAGCATTGGCTACATTGGAAATAGACATAGCATCAGAAAAAGATTTGGTAACTAATAAGCCTACATTTTCTAATGTGGGAGCTAGAGCAGCAGAGCTGACTAAACGTATAGGCAGTGATGAAAAGTTTACAGCTATGTTTCAAAAGCAAAGAGAGCTAAGAGACCATTCTAAGGCAAATGAACTTGAGCTTAATTATAAGCTTAGGATGTTCTCTGCTTTAAAGAGGCTAGTTGATAAGAGGGTTGAATAAAATGACACAAACAAAAGGTTACAAAAGTGAAACACAGCAAAAGAATTTGGCGTGGTTTTTACCACGCCCTAAACCAGACCACTATAAGGGAGGTATGCCACTTTATGCAGAAGAATGGCTTATACAATTAGCAAGAGATATTTTAGGGAAAGAGAAAATACAATTGCTTAATTTATTTTGTGGAATGAGTAAACAAGGTTTTAGGGTGGATACTAAGCTAGAAGTAAAGCCAGACTTATGCTGTGACATCCATTTTATTAACTCTTATCTTGACAAAAATAAAAAATTTGATGTAATTTTTGCTGACCCACCATACTCAAATGAAGAAAGTAAAGAATTATATGGCACAGGGAAATTAAACTATAAAGTGTGGACTTCAAGAGCATTAACTTATCTTAAGGAAGGTGGATTATTCATTATCTATCATAAGTATGTCATGCCAAATCCTAATTCAGATAAGTTTGAGGTTGTGAAAAGAGTATTTATCGGCAACAGAACATACCATTTGCCTAGAGTGGCTATTTATTTCAAAAAGAAACATTGCAAAAATGAAGCTTAAAGACTGTATGCTGAGGAAAAGAAATGAGCCAAGCTGAAATTGTTGAATTTTTAAAACAGCATGTGTATCAGAAGTTTGATGAACATCAAATTGAAAAGGCTTTAGACAAATGTAAAAAAGGTACTCATCATAGTCTGATGAAGGCAAGAGGATGGGGATTTATTAAGTGGGAAAAAGCTAAAGTTAGCTGGAGCAAATCTAAAGTGCCTATCTATTGGTATGAGCCTGAATGTAATAATTGTGGCAGATGCTGTCACCACATGAAGAATGGTGAACTTGAACCTTGTCAGTTTTTAGTAAAACTAAAAGATGGTAAAACAAAATGCAGAATATATGAAGAAAGGCTGAACACAATTACTGATGACGAATTAGGAAATTTTTGTAAGCTACGCAAAGATTCATATTATGATTATGAGGGCTGCCCATATAACACTAACAAGCCAATATTCAGGAAGGATAAAACAAATGGAGGAAATTAAAAATGAAAAAAATTAATTATGAAGCATTAGCACAAAAAGTATTAGTAGTGTGTGTAGCCAACTTTCGAGAAACAAAAGAATTGTTTGATTGGAGCTGCTATATAGATGCAGTTTCTGGAATTAATCATGACTTAGAATATCAACGAGTTGCAACTCATGGAACAAAATTAAATCCTAAATTTGCAGCATTATTATTTCCAGATTTAGATATTGAAAAATATAGGTTGTAAACATCCAGACTTTCCTTGGGATTAAAATGCCAGAAATAAGAAAATATGGAGACAAAAGGCTTGCCTGTAATAATTTTCGCAAAGACAGAAAATGTCCTGACTGTGGCAAGATTATAGAGTATCCTTGGACAAGATGTTATCCTTGTCACATGAAAGCAAAAGAAGAAGGTGTTTATGATAAATAAAAATGCGGGAGGCAGGAATTGAACCTACGTTTGCTGTCTCACAGCACCAGATTTCTTCCAAGTGATTTGAGTTTAGCCCTCTTAAGTTTTGCCCTTATTCTAAGTCTGGCATCTTGACCACTTGATTACACCCGCAACGAGCAGAGTAGGATTTGAACCCACGTAGTCCGCTGGACAAGGGATTAAAAGTCCCCCACAATTGACCGCTCTGTCATCTGCTCAAATCTACGCTGTCAGAGTTGCGCTGACCGACACCATGGGGTTACAGCCCACTGGCACACTCCGTACCATAGCGTAGTTGAAAGACATAGGAGAGATTCGAACTCACATTCTTTTGGGTTGCAACCAAACGACTTACCATTTGTCCACTATGTCAAAACGTCACGGCAGGAATTCGAATCCTGATGCCTCAAAGAGACCTGGTTTTCCATTCTGGGCTATGCCCAACGTTCAACTCTGGGCTTATTAGCGGACCAGTAAACGTACCAAATCGTTCACCCGTGACAAAGGCTGAGGAGGGACTTGCACCCCCGACCTGATGCTTACAAGGCAACTGCTCTGCTACTGAGCTACACAACCAAATGGACTCTGAGGGAATTGAACCCTCTGCCTCTTCCTTGCAAGGGAAGCGTTCTACCGATGGACTAAGAGCCCGAATGGGGAACGAGAGATTTGAACTCCCATTTGTTGGTCTGGAGCCAACCGTGATGCCTGCTTACACTAGCTCCCCATGAATGCCGATGGTTGGATTTGAACCAACGTTCTCAAGGTCATGAGCCTTGTGGGATAGACCAAACTACCACTACATCGACGACGGCTCTGGTCAGACTCGAACTGACAGCCTCTCCGTTAACAGCGGAGCATTCTACCTCACGAACTCCAGAGCCACACCTATCACCAAATTCATCAACACAAAGAAAAAAGGAGAATTGGTGACAGTTTAACACAACAGTTTGGTAGACGCTGAGCTATTGAGATAACTCTTCGCCATCCATAATGTCGTGTTTCTGTCCATTTAATCACCGAAATAAAAACTAAGTCGATTCAGAGTATGATTAGTAAAGCTTAGCTACTATTTAAACTTTTTGGTTAAACGCCCAAGTCGGAACTTACATCCGATACTCTGCCTCGACAGGGCAGTGTCTTATTGCATAGACTACATGGGCATGGGGTAACAAGTGGGACTTGAACCCACTCCTCTTGAGTCACAGTCAAGTATGCAACCTTTACACTATTGCCACCATTAAGTTAAAAGCTCCCAGTGGGAATTGCACCCACGTCCAAAGGTCGAAAGCCTAAGATGCTTGCTGCTACACCACAGGAGCACTAATTATCAAACTCAACTATATCATTCCAAGGCTGAAATACAAACCACATTAAGGCGGCTACCATTTCCCATTTAGGTTTTGATATAATCTTTTGCCATTCATCTGTACCAAATTGCTTCAATCTCTTCCTGATAAGCTTACCATCTATGACTTGCTGTTTATAATTTTCAGCCTGTGTTTTTTCTTTAAAGTACACCATACCTTTAATCATAATCTTGTTCTTACCATGCTCATAAGATTGGTGACAAGTGGCACATAATGTAATTAAGTTACACAAAGCATGAACTGTAAAGCCTAAATATTTAACTAAGTTGGGATTCATCTTGAAGTCATACTGAGGCACTATGTGGTGTATCTGCATCTCCATATCATGCATCTCAAATTGGTCATGCAATTCATTCTGACAAGCATGATTATCACGAGCTAGGGCTAGAGGCTTATTAGTAGCAAACTCAATTATTTCATCTTTTCGCTGAGCAGTTAATTGATTTAACTGCTCATCAGTCCACTTCCTAAAGAAGCCTGTTCTTTCTATTTTAGTTATAATGTTTTCCCATTGTTTCATTCTATACACCTAATTAAAATGGAGCAGGCGAGATTTGAACTCACGGTATAACTGAATTTCAGTCAGTCGCCTTCCCAGACTTGGCTACTGCTCCAAATGCAGACGGTCGGATTTGAACCGACAGCCTCTCGTGCTCTCAAACGGTTGTCATATAAGACGAATGAGCCGTCACATCAGACGATTGCTCCACCCGATTGAGCTACGTCTGCTTATGATTTTGTTTTAGGACAATTTAATGGTGGATATCCTTTGTGCCATTTCTTACATATTTTACAAAACCATCTTACTTTTAATGTTTGTTTCATTTTAAAAGCCCCCGCTGGGATTTGAACCCAGATTCCTTGGTATCTCCATACAGATAGGAACTTCTCCCTAGCCATAAGCTTTTGCTTATAGAAGCCAAGAGTCCTTCCGTTAGACATACGAGGGCGATGGGGATGCTCGGATTCGAACCGAGGTTTTTAGGTCCAAAGCCTAACGTCCTTGTCCACTAAACGACAACCCTATAAAGTTTTACTGAATGGGGTTGGGAAGATTTGAACTCCCATTACCTGGTCCCAAACCAGAGGTGCTGACCAAGTTGCACTACAACCCCAATGGGCGAAGACAGAATCGAACTGCCGTCTGCTCGGTGTAAACGAGCTATGCTACCATTGAACCATACGCCCAAATGCGTCTGCTGGGAATCGAACCCAATCCTTCTGCTTGGAAGGCAGCTATGCGGTCATTAACACCTCAGACGCATAATCACATAGAACCATCTGCCAACAATCAACATCAGCTCAACACAATTTAGAAGTTAATCATCAGCAGGTAGTCTTAGTGAAGTTGTGGCACTATAAACTTGCCACGTTCTCCATCCTGTCTAATGACTTTATTTAACATAGAAAGATAGAAAGTAGAACTACTATTTAAACTTTATGGTATTAGGGCAGGACGGAACAATAGGAATCGTTTATGTTTCATCAGCAAGGTACTATTCCATATGGTCACGCTGGTCAACTTTGCCTCACACCTATTGGTTATCCGTTGCCTCCCTTTACTTACACTATCCCTTTGACGTCGGGAACATTATTTTTTCTTAAATTTACTAATTGCTTTCATAACAAAATCTGCAACTATTGCACTTCCAGCTGCCTGCAATGGTGCTAAATTAAAACCATAAGCTACAGCCAAACCAATAACTCCTACTCTAAATATAGTAGCTCCTAACTGTCCCCACTCAAACTTTGTTACTTTTCCATCAGCTAAAGCATTCTCTGCCCAGCCACCTATACTTCTTAAAACAGCTGCTCCTACAACTGTTATTGCTGTTGGTACTATTCCCATTTTTTTCACCTCACCATTCTACTAATCTCACACTAAACAATACGTTTAGTGGATTGATATGTCTTGTAAAGCTTAAACTTCCTGTCTCAATGACATACTGACCATTATAAGATGTATCACTGGTATCAACAAATGAATGTTGCTGTCCATCAGCCAAAGCATCAAGAGCAAGTTTTGCTGTCTTGAGTAAAGCTGCTGATGTTCTTTTCAGCCTGCCATTTATTTCTAGCACAGTATCATTTCGTGATGAATTCAGCTCCTCATGCATCACACATCTCTTACCATTTGTTTGTTTGCCTTTGTGTGGTCTGAAGCTAGGATTAATTACTTCAATGATATCAAGAGTCACACTTCCATAAGTCACAGCCATTTTTATTCACCTCCAACCTTTATAATGTCTAGTTTCATCAAATCCCCACCAACGGTCAACATACCGCTTATCAGAGTAAGCCCAAGGCTTATCAGCAATAGGATGTAAGTCAACATGATAGCTCCAGTCCATCAATTTGAATCTGCCACAATAGCTACTTCTATATTGTAGCCAGACATGACCTACTTTTCTGCCATTATTCAAGACCCAGCCGCCAAATAACCTTAGCCTATTTTTGGGCACTCCGCTTAATCTGCATAACACATATAATAAAGTTGCTCCCGATTCACAATCAGCTTGCTTGGTAGCAATAACATGGTCAATATGCTCCCACTTTTCAGCCACTCCAAATTTGTCCTCATCAGACTTATATATAATGTGTATCACGACCCACTTAAACCACCAATCTACAATAGTATCATTATCACAACCTTTTATTATATGCATATTATCATCTACAATTTGCTGTGCTAACTTACTAGGCATTTGACGCTTCAAATATTGAACTAGCGTTTCAATCTTATTTTTTGACCAGTCTGTTTTGTATAGCACCACACCTCTTTCATGATGTTTATCTATGGTGGAAAATATTTTATCTATTAGGCTTAATTGTTTTATCCTTTCCCAAAGTTTTAAGCTAAAACTATTCATCTTTTCACCATCAAGCTTATTGAGTGTATCCTAGGATTCGTGTGACCTGTACTTGCTTTTATTATAACCTTTAAGGCTATCCTAGAGCCTGAGCCACTTATTGTGGTAAGAGTACTTAATGCCCCTACCTGAACCCAAGTAACACCCTCATCATTACTAGCGTAATATTCACAGGCACCACAGTCTTCATTAGTAAAGGCTCTTATCTCAAATGAAGTAATAGCATATCCATTATCAAAACTATTTGAAATCATGGTGCCTTCTGATACACCACTGCTTAAAATTAAATCTCCTTCTTCCAGTTTACTATCAGAGAGGCTTAATATATTATCTTGATTATCAAAAGTTTCAAGTATTAATGTTTTGTCCATATCATTTGAATTGTCAATTGTAACTGATGCCTCTACTTTTTTCTTGATTTCAAGAGTTTCTGTATATTCATTTGGAACAATATTAGCAACATCAACTGTCGTACTTATACCCTCAATAGGACTAAGCTTTACTGCAAACTTCTTAATGTAAAAAAAGTCATTCATTCCTGCATCTGGAATTCTAATTGGAATCTTGTCACCAGGATTAAGGTTATCAAGACCCCAAGAGGTTACACTGGTTTCAGGGTCTGTTTCCTTCAGCTCATTTAATTTTGAAGTAGCATAAGCCTGAGCTGCTGCTAAAGTAGTAATATCATTTCTTGTAAGTATTTCATCCTTAATGTGTGACGTTCCCTGAATTGTGGTATCTTCATCAAACCCTATAATCTGTTGCTCTTCTACTATGGCACATTTTACCTTAACTCTATTTTTTTCTTTATTCGAGTCACGACCATATGGTGTCATACCACGATAATTTCCAGGACAGGTTATAACTTCTGTCTTGTTTTCAACACCAGTATCAACAAATGTATTAATGTCATTATCAAAGTCAATATAACCATCATAACCTGCCTGCTGAAGAATATCAGCAATCACAGTTCTTACTAGTGCCTCTTGATGCTGATATGTAACTAAAGCTGTCATGCTTGCACTCATGTTAGTATAAGTAAATGTACCACTAAAATAATTATCAATAATATTCTTAATAGCATCATAAGCTGATTCATCAGCTCCTGATGCTGATATCTTTTTATCAACTAGTAAGGGCGTAGCTTTAGCTGATATTACAATAACCCATTTGCCCTCTTGATTACCTACTCTTGGAACATTAATCTCACCTTCCCATTTCTGGGTTGTACCATCTGTATAATCCCAATAAATTTTTAGCTCATCACCTTCAGAAAAACTAGTAAGATATTTTCTGTCTGCATTTGATAATATCAGACTTGCTGTACCTATACCTCCTCTTATAGTGGGGCGTGAATAAGTAACCTGTCCTATGATATCAGCAGTAATATCAGTACCTCCAATTGTTACTTGTTCATATGTAGGGCTATATTTCCTAGGTAAAAATGTTCCTCCTGGTTTTAGTACGATTGGCATTTTAAATAAGTGTTGTTACAACACATTCCTCACAATAACAAGCTGTATAAAAATTTGGCGTATACCAATATATTGTATCATTCACAAAGGCACAACTGGTAAGATTCCAAAAATGAAAATCATTCCATTGGTCTGCTCCTGTCTTCCCTGTCTGAAACATATGACTATATGACGTTGTGTTAATCTCATAGCATTCAGTACTGTTTGAATAAGGACAGCTTCTCACCTTTATACAACTGTTGTTAAGGCTCTGATTTAACCAAGTGGTACAGTTAGCATTATGCTCAACATGGCGGTCTATGCTCCAGTTCCATATTGGTATTGATAAATTTTCCCACTCACTATGTATCCTCTGACCATATGGATTTATACTGCTCCATGCTGTGTAATAATAATAGTCTTCAAAGAATAAATCATATATTGTTATGCCAATAGGGTAGCCTATATCAAAATTTGTATATCTCATCACCATAATCTGAGAATCGCTTTGACTGTTATCGTCAGTGCAATTTACATTTACTGTTATATTACCATTTCCATAATAATCACATCTTAAATCATCATAGAATACCCTTCCACTACTAAAGGTTGTTAGGATGTCTAATAATTCAATATCATTATCAAAATTAGAGGAATTAAATACAATGGGATTTGGGTTATAAGTATAGGCTGTCTCATTAACAATAAGAGCTCCACTCGAATTAAGCTCATATCTAACTGGTACTAAACAGGTTTGAGCAGTCCTACAACTTGTATTAATATAGCTCAAAATTCCTGTGTCATTTCCAGTAAAGTAAACTGGACTTGTTGATGTATTTAACTCATATGCTACTGTCTGAATGTCAAAAGCATCCCCAACGCTTACCTTGACCTCTTGTGGAGCTCCTGGAATTATTTGAAGTCTGACATTCTGCACATGACCTGAATAAAGACTATTGTTATTGCCAATCACTACTCTGTATTTCAGTTCATTTCCTTCTGAGGAAAATACATTTGATGTTCCACTTATTGCTTCCTCGAATGTTGTACCGTTATCATTTGATACATAATAGGTTATATTTGTTCCTCCAGGTTTGTAATCAACGGCAGTCAAAGTAACAGCGGTAATATTGTCTGTGGTTATATTAACCCTCTCTGATGTAAAATTCCCACTCAAATCATAAACACCAGCATTAAGGTCTGTCATTATTCCACTTGAATTTATATTATAAACTCTTATTGCTCCTGAAGAGCTTACATACCAGTCTCCATTGTTAGACAAATAATTATTTACTTTAAACCTTATTACTGGAGCTGTTAAATCTCCTATGCCTATGTTTGTCTGGTAGACATCATTCACATATACATAAATGTTTTGAGTATCTAAGACTCTCCTGAATGAGATATTATAGGTGTTTGAGTTACTACAGCTATCATCTGGTCCAACACAGCCACAAGTTCTTGAGTAAGCTGTTCTTTCAATCGTTCCATTTGCTATGTAGACATATACTGTCGCACTGGCAGATTTTGCACTAATACTACATGAAGCAGATAAATATACTTTAATATCAACCCTTCCTATTTCTGAAAGATTAATATAAATATCGTCAGGTTCAATATGTGTAGAAAAGCCATTGGTGAGCTGTCCAGTAGTGCTTGAACTCATTGCAACTTGAGCATATCCATCTCCTGTAGTAGTCCAAGAATACGATGGTGTAAAAGATGATGTTATTCCTGTCTGGTTTACCCAAGTCCATCTTTCAGATTTGTCTGTTTCAAAATCTTCCCAAGTTGACCAACTTGTTGTGCTATAAGTTATATTTCCATAGCTCACAGAACTATTCTCAAAAAACTCTGTCTCATCAACCGCATTATTAACATCAGTCTCTACACCCCACATCGAAAAGTTCAATATGCCATAAACTTCTCCTGCTTTATCTAACAGTCCTGATGTGGATATGTTTAGATAAATTGTATCTGTTCCAGCAGCACCATATATCAATGTTGATTTATTTGCCACTGCTCCAGCATAAACATGTTCTGTAACTTCAATATTATCTCCTACTAAGTTCCCCTTTAATTCTTGAATTAGTGAACCATTTTGATAAATATAAACATTAGAGGTGGCTGTTGCATTGCCTTGTGAAATATTTGCTCCACAGGCAGCAAATGTCCTGTTTGCTGATTCAATATAAATATATTCATCTGTTGTTATATTCTTATTGGCTGAACCATTGAAATCTGTTTCTCTGGCAATAGATATTTTTCTTGTGGTTGTGTTTATACTTTCTGCTAACCAACTATATGAAGTCATGTTAGAGCCAGCAAAACTTGCTGTACAAGAATAATAGCTACCACACTGTGTAGTTACAGTTATGTTCGGTCTCATTAATAATTCATAAAACCTGTCTGTATCTGCTACACCATCAAGATAAATTTGTGGAGAGCAATTATGTGAAATTATTAAGCTTCTGTTTACATCTCCCCAATCTGAATTGTAATCAGAATTAATGCTCTTGTTATCATATGCCAAACAGTTCCATCTGTAATGCCCTAATGGCAAATCAGCAGTCCAATTACAGCTACTATTAACGTATGGTGCTGAAAATGTACATGTCTGATTTTCTCCTCCTGTAAATGCTGTAACATTATCTGCACTATACCATAAATACAAACTCATATTAAATATACCATCACCGTTGTAAGCTACAGCAGAGCAATTGAAGAATGTATTTGCACTTGTAACGCTTTCATTGTGGAAACTATCAGCAGGTGTTTGTAATGCAGTAAGTGGATTACTGATTGACTGATAACTTAAATTAAGCTCATAGGTACAGCCCGTTGTATTCTCATCTTCTAAATAAGTCTTACAAGCTACACAAAATCTTTGATAGGTATTATAAGGCAAGATTTGAGTAGCAGGGACGGTATAATTATGATAGTAAGCTGATTCATCATAAGTGGATTCATAGTCTGAGCTAATCTGACCGTATGATTTATCTGATGATGTGTTCTCTAATCTACAAAAGCCTGGATTGTCTAAAGACCAATTCAAGAACGGTGTAGCATCATAACCAATCCACAAAGGGCTTCCTGTATCAAAATCAGCAACATCTAAATCCTCAACTTGTCTCAATGTGTTATTAAAGTATCTATCATAAGTCCAATTATGGTATGTTCCCATACTCCAATCATTGTCAAACTCTGTTGCACTTTTTATACCAACCAACATATCAACATCATTATCGTGGTGTACTGTAGTAGCAGCACTTACAGTTGTATTTGTCATACCAAAGAATACAGCCTCATCAGTTAAGTTTACATAATGAGTATCGAATACAGTTAATTTGCTTCCGTTCTGGAAATCAATCCTATATCCTGTTTTATACCAATGCCTAGAAACAGTGGAAGTAGTAGCATCTCCAACATTTAAAATTGCTTTAGCACCAATAGTAATATAATCTGTTGTATTCATTGTAATCCAGCTATAACCCATAAAATTATCTCCTTGACTGCCAAACATATTCAGATAAAAAGAATCACCAATATCTATTGTCTTACCGCCATAAAAAATAGTTCGACATGAATTCCCATTATTGGAATCAGATGGTACACTATCAGAATTACAGCAACCATTACATTTTGCATTATCCCCGAATGTTAACGCCCCTGAAAATCTAAAGGTTGTTAATGCAGCAGAAGCGGTATTTCCATTTCCTTGTCTTGCTATAAAATAGAAATAATTTCCTGCTGTTATATTGTTGTCACTTTCTAGTGTAACTATTCCACTCCCACCAGGTTGATTGGCTTGGGTACAAAGTCCTCCTTTACCTGATAGTGTTACATTATCATACAGTATAATTTCATTGGCGTATAGTCCGACTGTTCCAGGTCTTCCAGATGACGCTGACGGACTTAATCCACCTTGACTTAAAAGAGAGGATTTATTAATTTTGATGACACCATTTGGAGCATATACTTTTACAGAACTTATAGCACCCGTACCACCAGAATAGCTTATTGTGCTGTCTGTTATGTTAATCCAAGAACCAGTTGTATTAATTCTCATCTCTGCCTCTCCTGTTATGGTAGCATCGTGAATCCAGATATTCTCTGCGACATCCATAGTGTTTCCTGTAATTGCACCTGTACAGTTCCACCAAGAAGCATCAACCAAATTACAACTTGAATCAATTGTTGCGTCAAAAAGTCTTACTGAGAAATTCTCATAATCTTCATCTAATCTGTATTTTATAGTAAGCTTCCCCCTGTCATTATTTACATACTTGTAAACCTTTGCATAGTAATTACCCTCTTCCCATTCCACACAGGTCTTGTAAGGAAAGCATTGCTTCTGTCTGTCTAATAAATAGGTTGTGTTCCTATGGTAATATAAATCCTGTACTTCATATTGATAGATAAAACCTTTACCATTGAATATCTCAACTGTATGATACACAGGAAAGAAATTAACGTTACCATTTCTGCCATCAAAGAAATAAGTATCTTTAATTGATGGTCCTCTAATGTAAGGGGTTGTTCGCCATACAGTCATTGTATTGGCTACATTATCTATTGTCTGATTGACTACAATAAGAGAAGCCCTACGATTCATCTTACTCGTACCGTCCCACAGACTATTATACTCTCTTCCTGTTACTCTCCAAAAATGAGCATCGTGGTCATAGACATACAAAGTGGTCTTGTCTTCGTCTACTCGTATCTTGACATTTCTTGGCAATTGGACATATATTATTCCAGAAGCTAATAGAACTAATAACAATCCAACTTTAAGCCAATTCTTTACCATTTAGCCTCCCATCTCTATTATTGACATTTTTGCCTCTCTACCTATTTCTTCAGAACTTTTTTCTCTGCCTTGAATTATAATTTCATTAGTTTGATTAATGACTGAACCTGGAACAGCACCACTAGGGAGACCTGCAAGAGCAGGTGAAGTTTCTGATGTTGGCACAGGAGCACCACCGCCACCAAGTTTATTGCTTAACCATTCTCCTGCTTTGGCAACTCCTGAAGATGAGAATTCTGCCCATGCTTCAACAAGTTTTTCTATCCATTCAAATAAGTCTTTTACCCAGCCCAATACTACTTTAAGTGGGTCAACTAATAGCTTTAGCCACTCAACAACCACTGAAATTGCTGGAATGAATGCCTTGATTATAACAACTGCTGTATCTAAAAACATTGATGCTATCTCTAGTAAAGGAGGTATCAATGGTGCTACTGCTACCATTAATTCACTTAAAACATCAACCACTTGTAAAATAATTGGCTGTATTTTTTCCATAGCAGTAGGTAAAAATTCAGCAAACATATCCACCAAAGGCTGTATGGCAGGCATTATAGCCTCTCCTATTGTGACCATCATATTCTGCATTGCGGAAGTTAATTCTCCCAAACTAAATTTCGTTGTTGATGCCATATCCCCTAATTGCTTTTTTGCTAAACCTGCTTTATCTCCCTGTGATTCTATTGATGTGGCAACTGCCTCAGATGCTGCACCCAATGCTGGTAAAACTGCTCTAACTGCTCTAACATTTCCAAACAATTCAGCCATAGCAGCAGTATCTTTAAAAACAGCTTCATTTAATAATTCTAATGATTTCATAAGACCTTCTTCTTGAATCATAGCTAATGCACTATCATAACCTAAACTCTTAACAGCAGTTTTCATAGCTTCTGTTGGCTGAAGAATCTTTGTCATTATTGCTGAAAATCCTGTTGTTGCTGCATCAGCATCTCCCATAACTTTAGTTAATCCTGCTACAATTCCTAGTGTTTCATCTAAACTAAGACCCATATCTGCTGCTACACCTGCTACTTTTGGAAATGCTGTTGCTAACTCCCCCATCGTAAGTTGACCTGCCTTTACAGTAGCTGCAAAACTATCCATAACATCCATAGCAGAACCTGCTTTTTCACCAAAAGCTGCCATTGTCTTTGTTCCTGCCAAAATCACATCACTTAATTTGGCAGAACCTCCAACAGCAGCTATTGTAGCAGCTTCCATAAATTCCTGAGCTTCAGTAGTATCAGTTATTCCAGCAGAAATAGTCTGATACAAACCATCAAGAACATCAAGCTGGTCTCCTTGATTACCCATAGCAACATTAGTTTCAGCAACAAACTTAGCAAATATTTTTTGTGAATCCTGACCTTCATCAAGTAAGGTATTAACTTTAGCATAGCCTTCTTCAACATCAGCAAAAGCCTTGACGCTTTTAACAGCCATAACACCAGCCACCACACCCACAGCTGCAACGGCACCAGCAGCAGTCATCATAGCCCCTTTAGCAATACCGCCAAACTTGCCAATCATACCAGAGGCAGACATTAAACCTGTCTTTAAGCCTCCTGTAGTAGCTCCAATTCTTACAAACATTGAACCAAGTGATATTGCCATTTTTTTTACCTCTTACTTATGTGTTGCTATCCAATTTGCATTATGCTGTTGCATTCTTGACATTTGCTGTCTCTCTTTTTGAAGCATCACTGCTCCCATAAACAAATCTTCTATTTCAATCCAGCTTAGGTCAGGTATATTAAAATAATTATAACCTTTTTCATGAAGTGCTGCGACTACCCTTGCACGAGCTTCTTTTTCGTCACAAGGGTTCTCTATTGGGGGCTTTCTTCACCTAACTCTTTTATCTGAGCATCAATCAATTTCTTATAACGCTCTTCTATTACCTTTCTTTCGAATCCACTACCAATCATGACTGCTTTACCTAGCTCTTGCTTAGGCATTGTTTTCATGAATTCAATTTCATCCTTTTCAATCTTAGGATTGACTATATGATTAATTAAATTTTCCTCATTCTCCTGTGTCATCTTTTTTGCCTTTTCTTTATCTTCAGGCTTATCAGATTTATTTAGCTCTTTTATCTGTTTTTGACTTTCAGTCAAATCATTAATCTCTCCCTCTTTCATAGGTATCAAACTTACTTTTTGTGTCGCACCATTTATTGTTACTGATACATCCACTGGGAGAAGTTTTTTATCTGCTCCTCTCTTGTGCACAAATACATCTTTTTTAAAATATTCACTCATTCTCACACACCTCACTTGGTTTTTTTATTGCCAAGACATACTTGTCTTGACATGGTACTATCTCATAACCTAGCTTTATGAAATCTCTCTCGCTCCATAAAGATTTATGATAATTATTTTCATTGCCATAAGCCCAACATTTTTCATCTTCTACAGCCTCATTATTTTTAGACCATACAAGAGGAGTGAACACCATCACCATTTCCTTAGCTATTCTTTCCATCTCCTTCAATAGCTTATAACCTTCTTCTTTTTCTAAATGTTCAATAACATCAATTGCTGATACCACATCAAAAGATTTATCAGCTGTTAATTTGTCTATGGTTCTGATATCTTGATACAATAAAATATTATACTCAGGCATATTAAACTTCTTTCTAAAAATATCAATTCCAATTAATAATGGAAAATTTGTCTGTCTAAAAGGTAAACCATTACCACAGCCTAAGTCTAAGACTGTGCTGTTATCAGGTATGTAAGTCATCATGATATGGTAATAATGATTTGTCTGAGGTCTCATTAAACAAACTCCTTATGCTTTATGTTACTTAATCTATTTTTCAATATATGATTATATGATGAATAATAACATTTAAAACATTTGCTACCATCAAATGGCTTATTACTTTTGCTAATGATTGTTGCTATATTTAAAGCGTCACCCAAACATAATTTTACTGGCATATCTTTGGTTGCTGCTGGTAAGGCATACTGTGCCCCGCAGCAGGTATAAACTTTTCCATCTGCTGCAATCACTGGTTTTAGGTAACATATATAACAATCATCACCTTTAGTGTAACTTTTTCGCCCTTGATAAATAACTAATCTGTCATTAACTTCAGTACTTATTTGTCTATGAATTTCTTCCATGTCTATTTTCTCTGGCTCAAATAAATCAGCCACTAGCCTTACATGAGTAAAATCATATTCATTTGCAAACTCAATTACTTTAATCATTTCATTCAGATTTGGTCTACTTGTAATAACATGACTGAATGCCCAATCTACACTAGGATTATCCAGTACGACTTTTGCCAATATTTCTTTATAGTCCTTACTAAAATTCCTACTGTCATCATTGCTAATTCTGCACCAAGTCACTTTACTATAAGTTTCTTTGTCGAATTTGCTTAAAAGCAAGCCATTAGTAACTAATCCTATCTTAATATTTCTTTCATGTAAATGGTCAATAAGTTCTACAAAATTAGGATACAGTAAAGGCTCTCCTCCTCCTGTAATCGTAACAGATTTTGTCCCTTGCAACTTACACAAATCAATTATTTTTTTACACTTCTCCCAATCCAGCTCTTGACTTTTATTCCTTTCAGAACAGGAACAAAACTTGCAATTCATATTACACTTATTAGTTGGCATAAGCTGAATGTGAACAGGTGGTATCCTATCTGAGTCACTCATTACATCTTTGTCTAGCAATAGCTTTATAGGAATTATGTCTGCTGCAGTATATGACACTTTAACATTTACACTTTTCATTATACCACTTCTCAACCTCTTTTAATCCTGAATCAATTCTAGTCACATTATCTGCTGTGTGTCTATAAGTTCTTTCTCTGTTTCTAACAAATGCTAAACGCTTGGGTGTCCAATCATCACCCCAACTTTCAACTCTTCCATGATATTGATGCTCTGCTCGTATATCATTTCTTATTTCAAATGGTAAATCAGCTCTTGCAAACCTTTCACCAAAGTCATTATCATCCCAAGCAAATCCATCCATGAATTCTAAATCCCATCCATTAATAGCATCAATATCTTCTCTTCTGTACAAGGCTAAAAAATAAAAACCTGGATGCTCTTTCCTAAAGGTTTTACTTACTAGCACTCTTCTTTTGCTTCCGTCTTCGTTCAAGTCCCAAACCATGCAAACATAGTTGCCCCGAGGTAACTGCTTCAGCTGATTTAAACAATCAGTGTCAGGTCTTACCTCTGGACAGGTTATTATTATATTGTCATGTTTGGCTGCCTTAACTCCTAAATTAAGGGCTAAGCTGGGGTTAAACCAATCAGGTGTCAGTTCCCACTTGTAGTTTACTAATGTATGCTTGAATGAAAGCTGATTTGGCTTTATAGTTCTTGAAACTATAATGAATTCAACATCTTCTGGAATGCCAAATTTTTCATAAGCTTTCATACTTTCTAACAACAAAGGAATTCTTCCTGTTTCACAAGGCATTACAATACTAAGCTTCTTCATTTTTTGGTATTCGCTTTTCACAGTCACGAGCGATGTCATTTAAAAATGCTATTTCTTTTCTTACCTTGTCTAATTTATGCTCTATTTTCCTCATCTGTTGATTGCATTGAATTTCTTCTTGCTTTAATCCAGCAAAAAGATTATACAACTCTTGATTAGACATTAGCTTCTCTATGTTGATGTCAACCCTAACCATCTTATCATTTACTCTTTTTATTGTTTTTTCTTCTCCCATTCTCTCTCACCTCGTGTTTTATAATTCAATTAAAAATAAAAAAAATATTCTCACGCACTTTGAGTATCCCACCGAGTTGGCTCTGATGATGTGTTTACACTTACCATAGAAACACCTATGTATCTTGATGTAAATGGCAACGTTACAACACTAACCTTTTCAAAGTCTATGTCCTCAGGCAATTCACCTAAAATGACATCATACAATGTATAAGCTAGGCTACATCCTGAAGTACTACTGGCTATGGTCAACTTAAATTGTCCTAACTGAATGGTATTGTCTGATGTTGTCTTGTCCTTAGTAGCTGAAAATAATATTTCATGCCATCTTTGGCCTTCATCTGTCTTTTTCTTCCATCTCATAGTGCCTGTAATATCACGTTTACTTGTTGTGAATCCATTCACCATTCTGTCCTGTGTTGTTCCTGTAAGGTCTAAGTCAGGCTCAAGATTATTTTCAACTGTCCATTCAATCATTTCACAGCCACTATGTGTTGTTGCACTATCGTCTTCTCCTGTCCATGTAATTTGACACCCAGACCAATCAAGAGCTGCCCCTGTTGCCTGTGAACCAGAACCTACAAATGCTGTTTCTGCTATGTTTAAGTCTTGCCCAACTATGTCCCAAGTCCACATTACTTTTTCGCCCATCTCTGCCTTAACTGTCTCTGTCTTTACATAACAGCCAGTTATTATTCTTCTTCTTATTGCCTCTGTTTTATTGTAACCAACTTCTAGGGTAAACGGCAACAAGCTATAAGAACCATAAGCTGAGTCTCCTGGATACGTTCCACCAACTTCTGGAAATACCCATGTTGATGTTGATACTGCATCATTGTATTTGTCAATAGCAAGCTTAGATAAAAATGGTTCTTCTCCTGATGCTCCAAAATCATCTGCCATCCAAAATTCCATATGTGCTGTTACTGCTTTCATACCTTTTGTTTCCTCTGTATGTCCTCGTCTGTAAGAACCTCCTGGTCCATAAAAACGCTCCACATTATCATTGCTTAACCAGCTTAATGCTTTCATATAGGCAGGCTGTATATAATCTCCACCAGTTGTTGAAGCAGTACCATAAGTTGGTTCAAGTGACAGATAACACTTAACTTCCCAGCCATAATAAATTCCATTATCAGTTCCCATTATCCTTCACCTCTTTTCTTCTCGTCTTTTTTCTTACCTATTTTCATCTTCTCTCTCTCACCTAAAATCTCAAAACTGTTTGGGTCTATTACTTCAATAGGAACATCAATGTCTCTTTCTTCTCCTTCTTTAAAAACATACATCGTTCCTAGATAGCCAAACTTACACCCTTTTTTTGCTTTTACTCTAACCATTCATACCACCTCCTTGGTATTTGCTCAAATCATGAAAGCAATTTACTTTCATATGCATATGAATCTTATAATATTCATCCCTTAAATCCTTTATAAAAGTATAATCCTCATTTAACATCATGCCATTTTCTCTAAACTTAATGTGTTTTTCTTTTCTAAGTATTTCGCCATCAAACAAAGTACAGCCAAGACCAATGTCTTCAATCTCAACTATTTTTCCTTCTGGTCTGATGTAATTTTTATTTTCTTTTGCACCTTTCATCCAGTCTTCACTCTTACCTGCTTCTACGTCTTTCTTAAAAAAGTTCCATGCTACCCTTATTGTTCCTGCCTTACCTGTAATCCAGCAAGTAGTTCCAACAATCTTTTTATCACAAGCTAAAAGATATTGTAACGTCTCAGCAGGTGGAAATATATCAGTATCCAAAAATAATAATTTGTCATACTCTTCATGTGTTCTGAACCAATCTAAAACTACATTGCGGTTCTCTATTATCCTTTCTTTGACTGTGTTAAAGTATGGACCTTTTAAGACATGCTTAAATACGCTTTTCAGCATTTCAAAATTATTATCACTAAAGCTATTTTCAACTATCAAGACTTCAAAATCTCCATGTATTTTTTTCAGGTTTTCAATCCATTGAGTCTGACAATTAAGGTTTGCCTCAGACTGAATCACACCTATCAAAGTTTTCATTTAAGCACCGCTGTCAATCTCCTTGAATTCTATTTCAATACTACGCCTCAATATACCGTCTTTTTCATTAAAGGGAATTATCCTGTTGGCTCTTATTCTGTAACCATAATAACCTAAGTTTGCATCTGTGTAAAAGTTCTTCCTTAGCAAATATAAAACATCACGTGCTATTTCATCACGTGCTCTTGTCCCACTCATAACAATCGAATCAACAGTAACAAACAAAGGGTCTCCTGTCTTGTCCCACATCCAGACATCAATCTGAACAATATATGTATTTTCAGTTGAAGTTATATTGCCTATGCTAACAGCTTCACCTGTTTCTGAAACACTAAGTATTGTAATCCTAGGATATTTACTTTTGGCATCAACTACTTTACGTGGGTAATCTTTCCAGACTAAGTCAGGCACACTTGCTCTTGTAGTATTATAATCAGAGCTAATCAGACCTCTTAAAGCTAGTGTTAGCTGATATGCAGGTACATTTGTCTTTGCCATTTTACTTTAATATCTCCTTTAATTCCATTTCAAAAGTTCTCTTATTTGCTTCAAGAGCAGGTCTTAAAAAAGGATAAGGTGCATGTTTGTCTGTTCCAAATTCTTGAAAAGCACCGTAAAATACGCCATCTCCAATAATGGCTACAGTATTGCTTTCAAGCTTACTATATATCGAAGCCTTTAATGCTCCTGTATCTTTTGGAGCCAAACTTCTAGCGTCATCTTCAATATACTTAGCAGTTAACTCAAGAGCATTCCTTATACCTCTGGGGAATCCTATTGCATGCCAATAGCTAATGTTTTTCATGACATTCAACGCTCCTATAACCTGCATGTTCATTTTCATTATATCTTCACCAAGATGCACTTTTTAAAAACATTATTACTGCCAGCATTCATCACTCTTATATTCTCTACCCTATATGTTGAAGTAGTGGGTGAAGTATCAACCACTAAGTCTTTATTTCCCATAGTTGTATCTTTGGTAAAGTAACCCCTAGCGTCACCACTGCTAACCATGCCTTGAAGCTCTAAAAGGTCTTTATCGCTAACAGGTATTACGATACCAATAACAGCATTTGAAGTTGAAGTTGATGCAGTGGGTGAACCCCAAGTACTATCTATTGTATCAGTAGGAACAACCCTTGTTAAGGAGCGTCCAATCTCTGAAGTAGTACAAATTAGGTCAAAATCACTACTGTCTATTTCTCCCATGATAACACCTCGCTTAGTGAAAGAACCGCTCTCTTACGGTTTAGTGGTAAGCCACAAACGTACAATTGTAACTGCACCACCAACAATTGCTACAAATAAAACATATACACCTGTTAAAGCAATTTTGCTTCTTATTCTATTTCCAGCAATCTTGCCTACTCCTTCTACAAATCTTTCCCTCACATAATTTTCAAAATTTTTACCATCTCTAATATGAGCATTTAATAATTCCTTAACTGTATAACCATTTCCATTTCCACACATTACTTCCTTTATGACATCTTTTTGCTTTTTCATTCTAAAGTGTTTAAGCCTATTACCCAATCTTGCTTTATATCTTTTAATAGACCGTCCCCCCTTAGTCTTGTTATCCAATCAGCAACTGACTGTGTCAACCGATTTATCATAGCCCCTCTTTCCTTACTTTGTCTACCTTTATTAACCTGAAAGACATCAAGCTTATAGCTTAACCCTTGTATTGTACCACCACTTGCATGAACTAAGGCAGCCCTTGAGCATAAATCAGTAGCCAAATTTTCAACTATTGGATTAACAGTATCTGTCTTGCTGAACCATATAGCTATGAAGCTATCGGTATAAGACCTTAGCAAATCAATACTAGCATCAGTTGTTTTTGTAACCCAATTAAGTTTCCTAAACTTCATACTATCAAAATAAGCATCACCACTTGCGGCGTCATTAATACATCTAACCTTAATGTGTGAAGCAGTATCAGGAGCATACTTAGTAACAGTAAGTTTTGCAAAATCTGCAGTACCTGTCACAGCATTAGCTGAATCTGAATCAGTAGCTAGTAAAGTATCACTCCCATTATACCATAAAATATTAGCATATACACCATTTCCACCACCAGCTGTAATAGAGGTTGTCTTAACATAATAAGTAAGTCTATAAGCTGGTATACGCTGGTCTTGAGGATACTCAACCTCTATGTTGTCGGTTGTTTCCCAGTAAGCAGTCTCTTGAGCACCAGCAGTTATCTGTAAGCTTTTTCTACCATGATAAGGAGTATCAGCATGAGTATAAGTTGCTGATGTGTCTGAAGCACTTTCCCAATCTTCTACACCACCTGTAGCACCACTGTCAACCTCTTCAACCTCTCCATTGTCCATTAATTCTTTCTTGTCTTCTTCAAGAATCTCTTCGCCATTTACCTCAACCCTAACAAAGTCAGAAACTGTAGTAGCACTATTCATAATGATGACTCTTTCATCTCCCTGATTTTCAAAAAACTCAGCGTAATAATATGCTGATTTAACTATCCTATCAATTTCAATATCTACGTTTGCTATGATGGCAGTCATATTAGTAGTAGAAACTTCAGCGGTAGTCACACCACTTATTGCACGAATTTTTGCATCAGTTGTATAAGCCATTTAGCCCTCTACTGGATAACACTCAGCTGTTTCTGGCGTAGGACATATCCAATCACCAGCACTACTTTGTTGCTGTCTAATAATAGGAGCAGGTTCACCTAACGCCTCATACAAACTTATTTTTTCCCAGCCTGTAGAACAAACTTTATATCTTCTCGTTGCTTCTGTGTCATAATAACAATTACGCTGTATGCCATCATCATTGACCTTACTTAATTTATGGCAATAATAATCTGGTACACTTTCAACACCACAGGCATAAATATTGTCTGCCATATCTTCATTAGTAATATTGACACCTAAGCTAACTATAAAAGCTAAAATCAATGCAACTTCAGCCAGTGTTCTTTTTTCAACCATTTTAATTTAACCTATCAATCGAAATAGCAGCTGTAACATTTCTCTCGCATAAAAGACAAACCATATCTAATCGTGCTGCATCTGTTGAACCTGTAATACCAACAGTCAAGATTTGATTAACAGACGTTGTAATAACATCCCAATTGATAGCAAAGAATCCTATCTCATTATTACTATTAATTGTCCTTTGTCTAGCAGACCCATTAATCTGTACATCATCCAAAAATAAAACAGATTCTATAGTTGTGGATGACCCACCAGTCTTATCAGCCTGTAAATCAACAGAAACCTTATATTCTCCTACTGTCTGTAATGTAAAATTCTGACCATCGGTGGTTATCTTATTACATTCAACATTAGTCTCAAAATTTATAATTTTATAACTACTAACATTTGTAATTGTCTGAATAGTACTACTATAAGATTCACAATCCGTCTTAGTGAAAACATCAAGACCAGTTATATTTCCAGCAACATCTAAGTTTCCACCTATATACTGTGATTCTGCTACTGTTATATTATTGAATGTTACATTAGAGACAGTTGCCACATTCTGGTCTAGTCCATCAAGATAAGCAAATTCGCTCGTAGTTATAATGTCAGCACCTATCACAAAACTTGTTGCATACACATTAGATGCATTAAGATTAGTAACATTTACCCAAGTGGCATTATAAATACTGTAGCCTCTCATGTTGATATTTGCAGCAAATGAAATAAATTCAGTACAAGTAACAGCATCTCCTAATGTAGTTATTGCATAACCAGTAGGACAGGCAGCTGGATAACTTTGAAGATTTGTCCAATCTATGCCTCCTGTAATATTATCTTTTGCATAAATATTGCCTCTAACTGATAACATGTGATTTGGCGTAGTGTTATAAATACCAACATTTCCACCATTGGTTTGAAGTGCTAATACTCTACCTGCTGTAGCAGTAATTTGCATATAATCTGGTGATGAATCAGCATACCAAACTATCTGACCGTAATCTGTTCCATTTATACCAAGTGTTATTGCAGTGTTTCCACTTGTTGCTCCAATCTCAATTCCTGGAACAGCTAGGTTAACATTTAATATTCCATCTGTTCTTCCAATTATAATCTGAGAATTTGATTCAGTTGAATCTGAAATAACTATTTTATCTTGAGGAGCAGCGTCACCAAATCCAGTATAACCACGTGTATTGACAGAAAACCAAGGGGCTGTTGAATTATCTGTACCAATTAAAAATCTGATAAAATAAACATTTGTAGCATTTGTATGTGATGCTGCTGTTGTACCATATGCTCCTCTTTTCTCTATAGAAACATTTGTAGTATCCCAAGCTGAAGAATTGCCACTAATTGTCCAGTTGTAATAAAGGATTGCTTCAGAACCTATTATCAAGACTCCACTTGATGGAAAATTAAGAGCTGTAAAATTACCATCAAGCTGTATAAGAGTTTCTGTAGTATTAACAGACACATTCAAAGTTGTAGATGTGCCACTTGAGGTCCAAACAACATCTTTAACTAGTGCATTGTCAAAGCCAGTAGCTACATATTGCAAATGCCTACCAAATGGATTATATATAGGTATCTTAACAGCACCTGCAGATACTAATATAACTCCTAAAAGCAAAAATGCTGTAACCAGCATAAGTATTTTTTTCATTAGGTTCACCTCTATGAATATGCTGCGGCAGCTCTTCCTGTCCAAGTTGTTGCAAAGCTTTTCTTGCCACCTGCAAGCAACTCACTCACAATTGCACCTTTGCCATCATAAGTAAGTTTTCTTATTCTCCATTCAGCAGCTGAAGTAGCTGTTCCTGGTTCAGCATCACCAATATATATAGGTTGACTATTTGCGTTATTATCATACAAATGTATAAGCCCATCATGTGTTTGTACTCTAGCTTGTACTTGCCCTACAACTCCCATTTTACACGACTCCTTTTAAGCTCTTAATAAAGTCCATTATCTTTTTTCTTTGCTTGCCTTTTCTCTCAGCAATTAATAACTTCTGCAAGTCTTTGTTAGACAAGTCATTAACCTTTAATTGTTTTAAGACAACGCTGGTATTCTGGTTTAAGAAATTCCCAACATCTTTTGTATCTAATGTTGCTCCTTCTTCTTTCTTCTCACCACTAGGCTTGTCCATCAGAATAAGGTCTCCTACCTTTATGGCATTCACAATTCCTGGTGACTTTTCATAATCAGCAGGCAAGTTTTTAATCTCACCAACAGAAATCTCAAACTTTGGATTAATATGCTGACCGTCACCCAAGTTAATTTTTGACATGACCTTTGGTCCTTCTTTTATGTCTTCAGAATCAGAACTACCTATTTTTACATCTTTCTCTTCTGCCATTTAACTCACCTCTCTTGGTTTATAATATGCTTTAATCATTATTAAAAAAAGAAAAAAAATAAAAAATATTTATATGCTTGTTATGGCATAAGCTGAATCTTCTCTTACTGTAGCACATGGCACAACACGTTCATAGACTTGGACTTTTGTGGTCTGTGCATCTTTGTCATCAAATATATTCAAGCCTATTTTCTTGGCTTCAGCTGTCATGAATGTGCCGTTTGCTCCTGACACATACAAGGTTGCAGTGCCTTCTGATGCATTTGTGGTCTGTGTTATGTTCAGTCCCATGAAAGGGATTGTTCCTGTTGCCCCTCTCTTTATCGCATTGTCAGTTGTGCTATACCAAGTGTTTGATGCTATAATGCTAACTAACTCCTCATAATTAGCTGGATGTAGTATCATCTGGTCTACCTTATTATAGCCAAGGTCATGCACTGTTCTTGTTGCCACCCTTATATCTTTGACTGGGTCTGCACTTGCTGTTGACCATGCTGCAGCACCTGCAGCAGTTGATGTTCGGTCTGCTTCAAGCCTAGTCATGATTACTGAGTCTTCATAATCAAAGACTTTGTCCACAGCAGCTCTTGTCTGCCCTGCTCTCAAGTTTATTGTTTTCAATGCATCTGCTTCCCATGAAATCTTAAATGCTTTCATGATTTTCATGAAAAATGCCTCATCCTTTGTTGCGTCTGCATCTTCATAGTCAGGCTCAGCACCTTCACCTACTTCTTTTGCATCTGTCTGCTCGTTAAGCTTGTTCCAAATATAAACTTGTTGCCCTTCATCTGGTGATGTGTCTAAAAATCCAAACTGTCTTAGCTTAGCAACATACATTGCTCTTTCAATTGCAGCAGCCCTCAATACCTCACTTACTTCAGAAGGTAAAGTGCCTGTGCTTACTAAACTCAATTGCTCTTTTGTATATCCCATTTTTCTTTTTCACCTCTATTTATAATGTTAATAATACCTTAATTGGGTATCTCGTTCCTGCTGTTGACACCGTTTGCATTGCTATTCCAATTGGCTTTCTGTGGTCGTCATTAAAATCAGATGTTGTACCACCTGCTGCAAGTGCATGAACAACTACTTGCCCTGTCCAACTTGTGTCACTGTCTTGCCCTACTTGAACCCTTTCTCCAGGAACAATGCTTGTCTGATGCCCAGACGTTGAATCATCCCATCCATTAAGAGTTACTATTCCGTTTGTTTGAACAGCTAAATTTCTTTGTGCTGCTACACTTAGTCCTGGCAAAGCATTTACCAAAACACCAATAACCTTTATACTGTTGTTTGTAGCACAGCTTATTCCCTGTCCAGAAGCATTTAATTCTATAATAGCTCCTTCAGTGAAAGTAGCTGTGGTACTAGCAGTTCGAAGGTTGATAATATTTACATTACCACCTTTGCTTCCTACGCTTTCAGTTACCATTCTTTTTCACCTCTATAATGTTAGCAATACCTTAATTGGGTATAATGTTGCACTTGCTGTTGACACTGCTCCCATTGCTATACCAATTGGCTTTCTGTGGTCACTATTAAAGTCAGATGTTGTTGTAGCTGCAGCTGTTGCATGAACAACTATTTGTCCCACATAAGTGCCAGTGGTACTATCTGTTCCTACCATAACTCTTTCACCAGGAACAATTGCTGTTGTATGCCCTGAAGAACCATCTCTCAAACCATTAAGTACTACAACTCCATTAGTCTGAACAGACAAGTTTCTTTGTGCTGCTACTGTCAATCCTGGCAAACTATTTACCAAAACGCCAACAACTTTTGCATCTACATCTGTAGCACAACTTAGTCCAGTTCCATCAGTGTGTAAGGATATAATAGCTCCTTCAGTGAAAGTAGCAGTTGTACTAGCAGTTCGAATGCTGATAATATTAACATTACCACCTTTGCTTCCTACGCTTTCAGTTACCATTTTTAGTCCTCGTCATCTTCCTTGCCAAAATTTTCAAGGAATTCTTTTGTAAAGCCTGCTCCTTTCATAAGTTTTCTCAGACTTGCTTTCTTAGCATCTGCTACTTCAGAATCTTCAGCTCCTTTTAAGGATTCTTTTCTTACCTCAACTTTGCTGACTTTTTCAAGCTCTTCTGTCATCAATTTAATTTTCTTGACATCTAAGTCTTGTAGCATTTCTTTTTGAGTAACTTCATCTTCTTTTTTAGCAATACCTAAGTCCACTTTTCTTTTGACTAAATCATTAACTGCAGACTCTTTTTGCTCAGCTTGAAGCTTGTCAAATTTGTCAGCTTTTTCCTGTAGTTTAGAAATAGTACTTTGTAATTCCTTAACTTCAGCAGCTTGCTTTTCCAATTTCCCTGCAGCTTCTTGCAAAAGTGTTTGAGCTTGCTGTAAAGTTTTTACTTCAGGTTTGTCAGCCTCACTCTCTTTTTTCTTTGTTGCTTCAGCTTCAGCTTCTTTCTTTACAGTTGCTTCTGCTTCTTCAGCTTCTTTTTTTGCAGCTGCTTCTTTTTCTTCAGCTACTTTTTTTGCAGCTGCTTCTTTTTCTTCAGCTACTTTCTTATCTTCAGCTTCTTTCTTTTCTTTAGCTACTTTTGCTGCTTCTTCTTCTGCAGCCTTTTTTTTCGCTTCTTCTTCAGTTGGCATAATAAATCACCTCATGATTTATAAATAAGTTCTTCTAGAAGTCCCAACACAGCATTAAGTTTTCGTATGGTTCCTTGCTGTATCAAACTAGCTATATATAAATAGTATTATACTGTTCAATTATTTAAACTTTTTGGTTTTTACCCTGCTACTACAGTTGCACCTTTACAGGCTGGGTTATTACCAGTTAATACTGACATTTCATCATATTTCTGAATATCAGTAGCAATTAAGCCTTTCACTCCATCAACCTCTTCTTGAACAAAAGGAGATGCAGAAACTTTTCTTATTTTTTTGTCCCAAATATCTTTAGCAGTTGCATAATCAAATATCAAGCCTTTATACAATGCAGCCACTTTACCTTTTTCATCTTTACCTGCTTTTCCCTGTGTTATCCAGCCCACAACTTTATGTGGGTCATCGTCATTATGGTCCTGTCTAATTTGAGTCCCTGCTAAAAGGGGTGCTGACTTTGCTACTATTGTAGGTCCATAATAAACCCATTCACCACTCATTCCTCTCCATGCCCCCTCAGTTAATGCAGTTCCACTAATTGGTAATGGTAATTTGAATTTAGGTTTTTTACCTGACCACGTTTCAAGTCTCACAGCTTTCATATTATCAACTGAAAGTGCATACTTATGTTTTTTATATCTTCCTAAAAACAAACTTATTTTATTTTCAACTTTCATTGGCTCAATAGCCTTTGCCATTTTCTTAAGTTCAGCAGTTAAATCAACCTCAACATATGCCTCTCCTTTGTCAAACAATTTTATCCTAGCTTGTTCAATTTTTTTCCAAGCGTCAAAGCCTTGTAACCCTTCACTCCACCATCTCAATTCACTAGGTGTTCTTGCCATAAGCCCTTTAGGCAAAGCTGAAAAGTACTTTGGCGGTACATGAACTTGACCACTTAGAACATATGGAGTTTCACTCTCTGCTTTCTTTAACAGCTTGCCATCTGTGCAAATCCACCTGCCATTAATTTTTTTACCATGCATAAAATATTCTTTAAGATGAGGCAACTGAGAACCATGCTCTATCCATCCTTTATCAAGACCTATATCCTTAATGTCGGTATCAAGAGTCATAACTTGTGTATCATTGTCTTCTAGATTTGGTATTTCTACTTTGTACTTGTCTAAGTTTTGCATTTTGAATTTCTGTTTAGGTTTAGGCTCTTCTTGTTTCTTCTTACTGAAAACATAGCTAAAAGTACAACGGCAAGACACATGAGGATTTGGTGGCATATTACTATCGTCATTTTTTGCAAACTCTTGACCATCAAGACCATTACAGATTTCACAAGTACGTTCATCAGCTGATGCCTCAAAACGCCAACCAGTTATAGCATCAATACCTTTAATGGTTTCATATCTGCCATAATTAAAAGCTCTAATTGTTTCTGTCTGTGATATGGCTCTTGCTCTGACTTCAGCACTTAAATATCTAGTATATTCTTTTGTAACCACATTGCCATTAACGACTTTTGCTGGCACTTTGACTTGAACGCCTTTGTCAAACACACTAGCTATCCTGTTTTTTATTTCTCTTACACCAGCTCCCTCACTTATGCCTGCCTCTATCTGCAGCCTAACATTCTCCAAAACTTCTTTAGTTATATCACCGCTAAGCTTTAAGCTATGAGCTTTGATAAACTTAACAGCATCAGGATTTAACGCCTTTGGCACAGGTCTCTTTAAATCTTTAGCAACCTGTACTTCACCATCATAAGCTGTGTCAATCAATTCTCCCTCCAAGGCTAAAAGCAACTCATCATCTCCTATGGCTAACTTTTTATAGTTGCTAAGATATTTATTTTTCATGCTTTCAAAAACAGTCTTAAGTTTTTGATAAAGCTTTTGCTCAGCCTTTAGCAGATTAGGATAAACCTTGTCCCATTCTTTTTTAGCTAATTGCTCATTATCAGCAGCTTCATAGTTGTAAGTAGCATAACCCTCAGCCTCTTCTTTCTTTTTAATAACCCACAATACCTGACAGTCAACACAACCAAACTTAGCTACATTACCAGCTTCCATAAAGCCCACCAGCCTTATTACCTTGCTTCCACAGCTTGGACATCCATGACCTTTGGCAAACTTCAGCAAGTTAAGAATGTTTGACTTAACTTCTTTAGGTAGATTATTAATATCTTTCTTCTCTTCATGAGATGGTATTTCACCAGCATTTTGTTTTGCTAAAAGTTTTTCTTTCTCAAACCTTAATATCCTTGGCTCCCACTTATCAACTTTGCCTAGTGCCATATTGTACAAAGGCACATAACTATCAAATTTATCAAGCTCTTCTGTATTTAGATAATAAAATTTTATCCTATCTCTAATGTTGCTAAGAGAATTAAGAACTGCTTCCTCAATTGAAACATTTCTTCCTGTCTGTCTAATCAATATACCAATCTCTCTGCTAGTAACGTATCCTTCTTTATTAATGCCAAGCACACCCACAAAGTCAGATTGAACTTTGTCCACAGTCAAGACTTTTTCTCTAATTTCAGCTAGACTTATTTTTAACTCTTTTTCCTCTTTAAGTTTTTTCTCTCGTTCTTCAGATGCTTGCTTATCTTCTTCTTGTTTTTTATTAACTGTTTTTACTGACTCCTCATGTCTCTTGGATTGCTCTTCTTGAAGTTTAGCTAATAGCTCAATTTGTTTATTTGACCTCTCTTCTGCCTCAGTTTGCTTTTGAAGTATGCTATTTATTATCTCTTTTCTGCTTTCAGTCTCTACTTGATGAAGCTTTTTAAACTCTTCAACCACACTAAGATTGTTCAATACTTTTGCAATCTGTTCACCTTGCTTAACTAAAGCATTTTGCAGGTTTGCCTTTTCCTCTTCTCTTAGTTGTTTGCCCTCTCTCAGCAAGTCTTGAACATTATTAATACTACTCTTGATATCAGTCTCACGAGCAATCACATCACCAATTTCTTTCTGTTGTTTGGCAATAACTGTAAGCAGGTTATCCTTTTCACCGCTATTCATCTTCTTATCCTGTGAAAGTAAGTCTTTAATCTTGCTCATATCTTCTTCAAGGGTTGCTTTATTTTTCAGCATGGCATCAATTTGCTGCTGCTGTTTATCAATAGTCTGTATTAGGTCTTTTCTTTCACTGCTGTCTATGTTTTGCTTTTTAAGCATATCACTTATTTTCTTCTGGGTATCGGACATACCTGTATCAAGAGTGCTGTTAAGCATTATATGCTTAATACTTTCCTGATTCATTCTTGTAAGAATATCTGTGTGTATTCTTCTGGCATCTTCAAAAGTCCAGTCGTTAAAATATCTGCCCTGCATCAACCCTTCCCACACTGCGTGAATCTGAGTATGTAAAGTTGTTAATTCAGTAGGCATCATTTGTTTTATATCTATGCTCTTGTCCAAATCTGTTGGGGTAAGCGTATTTTGTGTCATGTTTTATTCACCTCTATTATTATTCTGATAAGTCTATATCTTCAATCTTCATTGGTGGCTTATATCCTATTGGTGGAGCTTCATGGCGATTGATATAATACACAAGAACTTCCATATAGTTCTTTTCAAATTTATTAAATCTTTCTTGTGGTATCATCTCATGTGCCAGCATTTGTTTTGCAACAACCATAGTTCTTTCCATAGTATCAAGATAATCCTCAATATCTCCACCTCTTCTTAATTCTCTGACTGTGTTGTCTGCCCTCATTTCTAAACTTGGGTTGCTTTCTTTCATTTTAATTTGCATCTCCTGTTCCCATTATCACGAACCTGTTTGATTGAACTGACTCATTATATAGTTGTCTAATTTCTGAGGCTGACAGACTTCTGTTGTATATTTTTACTTCATCTATTAATCCATCAAAAGGCAAAGAACCAATATCTGATGCGCCTATTATTAAACTTCTTTCGTTAGATGTTGGATTTTGATGTGTGCCTTGAGAAGTATAGCTCACTTCAGAACCATCTTTATAAAAGCTTACTGTTGCGCCATTACGTACTACAACAAAATGTTGCCATATATTAGCAATAATAACTCCATTAGCAGAATATGTAAGCTGACGTTGACTACTTTGACTAGTAACAAATTGTAATTGGCCACTTGAGCTCCTCATATCAATATAATACCCATCTACTTGATAGAAACCCCTATCTAATATATGTGCCACTTCGATTATATCTGGTTTTATCCATATAGAAATTGAAAAGTCCTCACTTGTAAAATCCAAGCCACTATTATCGCTTACATTAATATAATTATCCACTCCATCAAATTCGTACGCCTGTTTAAATTTTCCTTTATTTGTAACTAAAGCATTAGTTACAGTTCCATCATTTCCTTTTGTACTTGAATCAAGAGCATTTCCATTTAGCTTCCAGTGACCTACCAAGCTTTCTGTAGTGTTTACTCGTATCATAAATTCTCCTGTAACAGCTCCTCCTCCATCTTTTGTGCTTCTATCATAATCATTATTTGCATCTATTCCTACTCTCAGCCATTCATTTGCTGAATCATCTGGACTGATATTAATTGTGTTAATACCTTGAACAAACCAGCCTACTTCTACAGGATAATCTACCCAAGCAAATACATCAGCACCAGTAGAAGCTGGAAAATCCCCATCTGTAATATTAAATCTATTTACTCCGTTAATAGTAACTAGATTATCAGCAAGAGTTCCTCCAAAATCATTAAACTCCTGTGCCATAATAGACATATATATTGGAGTTCCTTCTATGGTTAGTTCTTTTGTCACATCTTCTGAGGCAGCAACCAACATCTCATAACTTTCCCTTCCACCATCGTCATCCATGAATTCCTGTTTAATATTATCTGAGCTAAATCCTGTCTGGTCAGCACTTCCCTTTATTATCAGTTTGTGGCTTATTATTGATTCGTTGTAGAGTGTTCTTATTTCATCTGCTGATAAGCTTCTGTTATATATTCTTACTTCGTCAATAGAGCCAACGAATTCATAATCTGTCCCAGTATAAGTTGCTATGTATAAGCTATAAGAACTGTTGCCCATTTCACCTGTAAATGCATCTGTGGTTACATCTTGAATACCATTTATATAAATGAATTTCATTGTGCCATTCCAGACAAATACTACGTATGACCATTCCTCAGTTATAACTGAACCAGCAGATGTATGAGGACTTAGAACATCACTCATATTAAATGTTTGCCATCTGAGTCTACCACCAAATACATCTGTATAAAATCCACCCGTCTCTGGTCGTTTAGAAACAATTTTGTAATTCTTGGCTGTTAAATCACCAGTAGGTTTAATCCACGCAGATATGGTTATTGCAGTAAGATTACCGACTTCATCAACATCTCCAAAGTTAATTATATCATTCACGCCATCAAATTCGTAAGCCTGTTTGAACTTACCTTTATTAGTAACTAAAGCTCCAGTTACTGTTCCGTCATTACCCTCACTGCTTGAGTCCAAAGCATTTCCATTTAGCTTCCAGTGTCCAACTAAACCAACATCGTCATCTAAACTCAATTCAGGTGCTCCTGTTAGTTTGAATTGGTGGCTTACTTTGCTTTCATTGTATAATTCCCTAACTTCTCCTGCTGATAAGGTTCTGTTGTAGATACGAACTTCGTCTATTACACCTTCATAATATCTTCCTATTTCAGACCTTTTACCAATAAGTAAGTCAAGTCCATCAGGAATTCCAACCGAACCAGTTACATTATCTTGAACAGCATAAGTTGGTTCTGAACCGTCTACATAAAGTTTAATCAATTTATTGGGTTCTATAACTGTTACTACGTGATGCCAAGTATTATCAAAAGCAAAAATACCCGTTGAAGATTGTGCTTTGTATGTTCCTCCACCAAGTAACAACCACAGACTACCAGTATAATACACTTGAAATAAAAATCCTTCATCATTATTATAATGGTGCTTAACAATAATAGGGTCGTCATTTGCTGTAAGTTGTGGATTAATCCAAGCACTAATCGTAAAACTTTGTGAACCATTAAAATCAAATGCTGACAAATCTCCAAAATTTATATAATCATTTCCATCAAACTCATACGCTTGCCCATATTTTCCTTTATTAGTTACAACCACTCCTATCACAGTTCCATCATTATCATAAGAAGTCTCATCAAGTGCATTACCGTCTAATTTCCAGTGTCCAATTAAGCTCTTGTCTCCACCCTCTCCATATTCCCAAATATCAGGACTTGCTATTACAATACTGACTAATAAAGTAAGCACCAAGAATACACTAATCTCTATTATCTCTTTCTTGTTCATTTATCTGCACTTCCATATACTGTTTCCTTGTGGCTTATTATTGATTCATTGTATAGTGCTTGGATTTCACTTACTGATAAGCTTCTATTATAGATTCTTAATTCATCCATCCATCCATTAAAATATCTGCTGTTTGGATTGCCACCTAAATACAAAGTATGAACATTTGCATACATAGGCACATCAAAATTTCTAGTTGCACCTCCAAACACTACAAGGGATTGATTCACACCATCCACATAAATCCATACTTTATTTATTCCAGGTATTGAATCATTGAAGACAACTGCAACATGATGCCATTTAGTATCATCAAAATTGGTGGTTGTATAAAAATCATGAACAATTGTGGTTGTTGTTTCATTACGGGATTGAAAATGTATATTGCCTGAAGTTCCAAAAAATCCTATTCTCCATGCACCTATCCCACCCCATCCTTTGTTGAATATATATGGATTGACTTTATTTGTTCCAGCGTGCTTGAACCAAAAAGTAAAAGTGGCATGAGTTGTAACATCCAAACTATCATCATCAGCAGCACTTAATATATCTCCTCCAACTGTGTTAAAATCCCAAAATCTAAGATAATAACATTGTTTATATTTACAAGTATTCACAATAGTTGGACTGCCAGCATAAACAGTTGCATCATTACCTTCACCGCTACTATCTAAAGCATCACCATTAAACTTCCAATGCCCGACTAATCCTGTCTCATCAATCAATCCCTTGTCTGGTGAGCCATATATTGTGAACTGGTGGGATTCTATTGACTCATTATAGAGTTGTCTAATTTCTGAGGCTGATAAGCTACGGTTATATATTCTTACTTCATCTATTAAACCATTCCAATACTGACCAACACCATGTCTACCAATCAGAAGAGTTCCACTTTTTGTATCTGCACCTATTACACAATTTTTTTTAAAGTCTGCATCTACATACATAAGTAAATCAGTTCCATTATAAGAAATCACATAATGATGCCAAACTCCCAAGCTGGGTGAATAATCACTTCCACATAAACTACCAGCTACAGGATAATAAGCTTGAAACTCATCTGTTCCAGTCCATAATAAAGCAGATAATTCATTATCGTCTAATGTAAAAAATCTTCTATAACCAGAACTATCCTCATTAGCATAAGCCCACCAAGAGGCTGATACATTTTCATCATATCCAATAGTACCACTCATAGTAATCCAATCATCACCATCGAATTCATAAGCCCCTTTAAACTTACCCTTATTTGTTGTTATCGCACCTGTTACCGTTCCATCATGAGTTCCTGTTTCATCTAAAACGTTACCATCCATTTTCCAATGACCTACTAAATTAACATCATTATCTAAGCTTAATTCACCGCTTCCATACACAGTAGTTAAATGGCTTTGTCTGCTCTCATTGTAGAGTTCTAGGATTTCTGATTGAGTTAATGTTCTATTGTATATTTTAACTTCGTCTATTGTACCATTGAAAACTCTGCCAGGAAGGTCACCGAACTCACCAATTGTAATGGGTACTGCATTATTAACATTCTCTCCTCCAGTTCCTTGTGCATCATAAATACCATCAATATATAATTTTAAATCATTAGTGTCTGTTCCTGAACGCAATGCTACAAAATGGTGCCACTTATTATCAAAAACATCTTTAACGCTTGTGACAGCAATACCTACTCCTGGTCCAAAAATAATCTTCCCATTAACATCTGTTTGTATCCACCATCCAGGGGTATAACCTTTAGATATAATTGTTCTGTAATTTTTCTTCGCACTTGCAGGAGTTTTAATCCATCCACTAATAGTAAAGTTACCTGTACCAAAATTTAAAGTATTATCATCACTAATATTTATATAATCACCAGCACCATCAAACTCATATGCCCCTTTGAACTTGCCCTTATTAGTACAAGTAGCACCAGTTACAGTACCATTATTACCATTTCCAGAAGTATCTTGTGCGGAACAGTTATCTAAATGTAATTCTAAAACTAAGCTTGGTGTACTGCCTGTCTGCTTGTAATCCCAGATTGGGTCAAGCATTTCATTCCTTATCCCCAAATTCCACTTCACCCTATCAGTGGGATTATTCTTCAATCCCACCAGCATATAATCTTGACAAGTATAAGCAGCAAACCTATGGACATACAGCCTATTCTTTCTTGGCTTTGTATCATTTGTGAAGTTCTCATATCTCCAGCCTCTGGTGCTATGTTGTATGCCTTTAGCCTGTAAAAATTCCTTTCTTACTCTTCCGTCTTTGAAGAACATCCAATACTCCTTAATCTCTGGACTGAATCCAAGAGCCACACCATCAGGATTATATATGTCATAATTGTCAGGCAATGTATTACAAATCTTGCCATAACTAATACAAGGGTCTTCTGGAGTTCCATCACAGGTATCATCAGAACCAGTTATTGTAAATCCCATAATCAAAAGAACTGCAAACAGACCAGTGATAGTAACTATGGCTCCGCCTATTAACTTTGCGTACTTGCTTGTTTCTCTAAATAGGTATATTCTTCTGCTTCCCATTTCATTTCAAATCATTCAGTTCTTTCATTTTTAAGCTTCGCCCTTTAATCTTTGTTGATAATATGTCACCCAATCTCTCTTTCCCCAGTTAGTCTGTAAATGACAAGTCCTGCAAAGAGAAATCAAGTTACTTGGATGATTATTTCTTTTATTAAAATTTATATGATGAATACTAAGTTTTTCCTTAAATTCAGATTGATGCCTAAAGCACTCTTGACATCTATAACTGTCTCTTTCTCTAATCTTCTCTTTCAGCTCCTCTGACCACTCTATTCCATAAGGCTCTCTTGTAGCCCAATTCTTGAAAGCTGGATTGCCAGAACCTTTCATTCTTTCAGATAGATTCTCACAATAGCTTTTGGGCATCTTTTTCCCTTTCTGAGCTTCGCTCTGCTTATCACAAAATTCTTGAGACCTCTTTCTCCCTTTTAATGAAGTAGAATAACCCTTAGTATTTTTGTTCCAAGGAGTACATCCTTTTTTTCTTCCAGCATTATGCATCTGAGGTATTTCATTCTCTGCTGTCTTGCCCTTATTCCAAGGAGTATGTCCTTTCTTAAAAGGTGAATTTCTTATACTCGCTTTAATTAATTTTTTAGTTATTCTTCTCATCTTGCCTCACAGATATAATTATGACTATTATTGACATAACACTGAGTTGCTGTACCATTTAATGTATAGGTCTTTATGAATAATGGTAATGATTCAAAGGTCTCTAAAACTATGTGAGTTCCATTACTGGATAGTTCAAAAAGTGTCAAATCCGAAATTGGGTCACCAACTATGGCATCTGCACCAAAATAAGCATCATCATTTATCTCAGCTTGTGTAACAATCTCGGTCATGTTTGTCCCACTATCAAGTTCGAAATTAGCTGTGTCGTGAGATAATGAACCCCACTCTTCATTTCTTGTATCAGGGTCTGTAGCTGATTGGATATATACTGTTGGGTTTATTTGTGCTGAATGGTCGTGGTCATTTCCATCATTTACTTCTGCTGTAATGATAAGTTGGTATGGTGTTGTGGTTAATCCCCATATAGCACTTGCACCTGCTGCTTGAGTAGTTGGTTGAAAATTTAATTCATTAATTCCATTACTACCCCTTATTACAACATTCGTAGACAAATCTAATTGGCTGTATACTGCTGCCCCAGCATCAAAATAAACAGGTCCGTCAAATTCTCCTTTACCACTAACGAATAAATCATCATCAGCACTAAGAGAATGACTATCTACACCAGCGTCTCCTATTATAACATTGTCTGAGTTGCCTATTATGTTCACTACATTTGAAATATTATTACCTTCCATATTTAGCCCACCACGGATTACCACATCGCCTGTGCCAACAGCATCGGGGTCTATTATTAAATCAGAAGCATTGTAATAAATTTGAGTATCTACTCCTGTTCCAAGGCTAAGAATAACATTATCTAAAAAATTTACAGGTTGTAGAAATTGAGTATCTTTATTTGAAGCAGTTCTTATATTAAAAATATTTGTTCCATCTGCACTGTAAAAATATAGATAATTTGGAGCACTTGCTATTTTAGCCCCATCAACGAAATTTATAGTATTCACAAGCAGTTCTTGTTCCACTGTCACATTTCCTGTCTTGAAGTAAAATGGATAACCTTGAGGTGAATCAAATATAATGTGCGTTCCATTTATTTCCCTTTCAAATAATTTCAACTGTGATAACTCATCTC